>Ga0136557_1000335_pt1 | contig 37333 bp, 26 predicted proteins | sample AntRauTorckE6832_FD_104796 | JGI IMG/M metagenome (GOLD analysis project Ga0136557, IMG submission 104796) | Saline lake microbial communities from Rauer Islands, Antarctica - Metagenome Torckler E6 #832 | ecosystem: Environmental > Aquatic > Non-marine Saline and Alkaline > Saline | place...
CGCAAACCATACATCGTCAGAACTTTAATGCCAATGAAGTACAAATCAGCACCTTGTTGTCTATCAAGACTGGCAACTGCCCTGAAGATTGTGGCTACTGCTCACAATCCGGTCACCACCGCGATAAAACCAAGCTGGTCGCTGAGAAGCGCATAGAGGTGGACAAGGTGATTGCCGCTGCCAAACGTGCAAAAGCTACTGGCTCATCACGATTTTGCATGGGCGCAGCATGGAAGCACCCTAGTGCCAAAGACATGCCTTATGTGGTCGAGCTGGTCAAAGAAGTCAAAGCCTTAGGGCTTGAGACCTGTATGACTCTAGGTATGCTAGATACTGACCAGGCCGCACAACTGGCAGACGCAGGACTGGATTACTACAATCATAATTTGGATACGTCTAGAAGCTACTATGAGCAAGTAGTCAGTACGCGCAGCTACGATGAGCGTCTAGATACCATTACAAACGTACGCAACTCAGGTATCAACGTCTGTAGCGGCAATATCGTCGGTATGGGTGAGAGCCGTGATGACCGCATTGACTGGGTGCATGAGCTACTAAAAATGCCTAAAGCACCAGAGTCTATTCCAGTCAACTTATTGGTGCCGATTCAGGGCACGCCAATCGGTGATAAGGTCTTGGCAGAAGGTCAATTGTCAGTGCTTGAGTGGATTCGTACCATTGCTGTGACACGTATTTGCTGTCCAAGTAGCTATGTACGTTTATCTGCGGGTCGCGAAAGCTTATCTGACGCTGAGCAAGCATTAGCATTTATGGCAGGTGCCAACTCATTCTTTTATGGTGACAAACTGCTGACCACGGGCAACACCAGTCAATCAGGCGATGATAGGCTCATGCGCGAGCTTGGCTTAACCAAGCAATTTGCCGCTCCTCGTGCACCAAAGCAAGTACCTGTCATGGACGCCATGAGCGGTCATCAATCACAAGTAGTTTTGGCTTAACGCTACCATTATTAGATAATCTGCGCTAAGCTTGCCCGCGTTTATCATTGCTTAAAATAACCAAAGAGACTTCAGCATGGCAGATTATTTTAATTGGATTAAAGCGGCACACATTATATCCGTGGTGTGCTGGTTTGCAGCGATTTTCTACTTGCCGCGCCTATTTGTCTATCATGCAATGAGCGATGACAAGATCAGTCAAGAGCGCTTTACTATCATGGAGCGCAAGCTCTATCGCGGCATCATGACGCCAGCTATGATAGCGACGTGGGCTTTTGGGTTATGGATGGTGTTTTTGGGTTGGGACGTCTATAAAACCCAAGGCTGGCTACACGTAAAGATATTCTTAGTTATTCTATTGTCCGCTTATCATGGTGCCTGTGGTTTTTATCGTAAAAAGCTGGTCGATAACCCGCAATATAAGTCGCATGTATTTTGGCGCTGGTTTAATGAAGTACCCGTATTTGCTTTAGTCATTATTGTGATTCTAGTGGTGGTTAAACCGTTCTAAAATTGGCTGCAATATAGACAATAATTCATAGAAAAAGCGTCCATTACTTGATGAAGTAATGGACGCTTTTTTATAGCTGAATAAATTATATTAAAAAGATCTACATTAAACGTTCGGGCGCATAATCTGATAGACATTGCTCAAATCATAAACACGATAGCGCGCAGGCTCGCGGCGGCTCTCGCCAGCATAGCTTAATATCAGCGCTTGCTTTGCTTGCTCATTAACCCAGCCAACAAACAATCCGCTGTGCTCGACACCGTTATAACCATGATTGATATAGTAGAGCCAGTCACCAACTTCGATTTCACCACTATTGGCATAAGGACCTTGACCATAGGTACCTTTATGGATGGTATCGCGCGTCACCCCTGCTCGTTTGAACACCGCATTCAGATAATCCCAGCAGCCGCCTTGAATAATCGTACGCTCGTTCAGCGCCATTTTACGGGCAGTGCTAATTACTTCACGGGCAGCCAGACTACTTTGTGTTTCGGCATTGCTGAGTAACGGTAGATACTCGCTATCGACATTATCATAGTTGCCTGATAAAAATGCCGGCAAAACTGATGATACTTGGCGTTGTACTTCAGGATAACGATAATTAGGTTGGTTGTTGCTAACATAAGCATTTTGGTTAGAGTCGCTTTTATTAGCATAGCTACTATTAGAATAACTTGGTTGTGTATTACTTGTATTTGAACGATAACTATTAGAAGTACCAGCACGTTGGATAGTGGATCGCGTACTGATTTTAGCAGCAGGGACAGCGGGGTACGATGGTGTATAGCGGGCGCTATAATCAGTTAGAGAAGATTTTTGAGCAATTAAGCTGCTCATACTATCGGCGTGAACTTGACCGACTGCACCCAGAGTAAGTAATAATGCACTGCACGACGTTGTGATTGACCAAATGGGCAAACGCGACATGACTAGCTCCTTGTCAATATAGTATCAATAACCATAGTAGCGATAACCGTATTCATTATAAGTATGATGAGATTTTTCAATCTTACTTATAAACCATTTGGACAGGATTCTGCAAGCCTTATCACGCTTAAATAAACGATAAAAGGTATAAATATAAGAATAAGCGGTAAATAAATAAGACAAGATGAGCAGGTTAAAAATCTCAAACATTAAAAAAACCTTTAATAATAAAGGTCTTAATCGCTGCTCATTTTGATATTAACATGACGTTTGGTCAGTGTTTGACCTTGTAAGATCGCTTTGGTAGCAGTGGCTTCTTGGATATTATCAAAGCCACTAATACAATATTTACGTTTAGAATCGCCATTAGTAATCTCTAATTGCTCGCCTACTAGACTTATCGTATCGCTGTCAGTTAACTGAATAGGCATACGCTTGCCTTGGTTGTCATGTACCAGCTCACCAGCACGCACCCATAATATGCCGCTATTAATCATACCTGCCATGGCTTTTTTATGCTGTTGGCGCTGCCGATTAAAAAAGAAGCTACCGATAATCAGCAGTGCAAGCGCACCAATTGACCATCGCACCGGCAACAAACTCATTGCCAGCGCGACGCACACTGCGCCAACCAATAACACCGCACCAAACCAGAATAGCCCATTATCTAATGCTTGGGGCTGACCTTGTAAGGTAATTTTGGCGCCGTCATCAGTCAGCTTAAGCATGGGTTACTACCTGTTAAAGAGCGTGAGAGAATGATTAAAAAGCGTTGAGCAGGCGGTATAGCTGGCCTACATTACTACCAACCTAAGGCAGTTTTTTGCATAGCAATCAGCTCAGCGATGCCTTTTTCAGCAAGAATAAGCATATCGTCAGCTTGAGCACGAGTAAATGGCTTTTCTTCCGCCGTCCCTTGTAGCTCAATGAACTCGCCTTTTTGGGTCATCACCACGTTCAAATCCGTATCACAGCTGGCATCTTCTTCGTAGTTTAAATCTAAGTACGCTTTACCATCTTTCATACCGACAGAAACGGCAGCAACCAAACCAATCAATGGATCCGCTTTTAGTTTCTTAGTTTTTTGAATGCTCTCTAAGGCATCGATAAGGGCAATCGCGGCACCGGTCACACTAGCAGTACGAGTACCACCATCCGCTTGCAAGACATCACAATCTAGGTAAATGGTATTTTCACCAAGCTTACTCAAATCGATCATGGCACGTAAACTACGACCGATTAAACGCTGGATTTCTTGGGTACGACCTGATTGCTTACCGCGAGCCGCTTCACGTTGATTACGAGTATTGGTCGCGCGTGGCAACATGCCATACTCAGCCGTGATCCAGCCTTTGCCTTTACCCTTGAGCCAGCGTGGTACGCCAGACTCTACACTTGCGGTGCACAGTACTTTGGTGTCGCCAAAACTGACCAATACTGACCCTTCAGCATGCTTAGTATAATGGCGCTCAAAGCTGATTGAGCGAAGTTGATTAAGCTCACGGTTGTCAATACGCATAAAATTCCCTAGTACGAAGTTGTAAAAGCAGTGTTATAAAATAAGAGGTTTATATTTAAATTTATCGTTATGTGGTTAGCCAATCAGTATTTCCAGCAAATTTATATATTAAAATAAATGACAGCTGAATGCTCTAGCAGGGCTAAATGTTAGGTTATCCTAACGTGACAACGGTGCAATAGCAAGATTCACACAAGCTATCACACCGCTGTCTTGATTAAAAATAGCTGTAAAAGTTATTCTAGACCTTCCATCTTACGCAATTCTTTACGCAGGATTTTGCCCACGTTTGATTTTGGTAATTCGTCAACGAATTGAATATGACGTGGACGCTTATAGCCGGTTAGTTGTTTTTTACCAAAATCAAGCAGCTCTTGCTCGGTCACATTACCTTTTTTGACCACATATAGCTTTGGATCTTCGCCGCGATCATCATTTGGAATCCCGATCGCACCGCACTCTACTATCCCTGGATGCTCGCTCATGGCTTCTTCGATTTCATTTGGATAGACATTAAAACCAGAGACCAAAATCATGTCTTTTTTGCGGTCAACAATTTTGATAAAGCCTTTTTCGTCCATAATGCCGATATCGCCTGTTTTAAGATGACCACTGGCAGTAAAGCTTTCAGCCGTTTCTTCAGGACGGTTTTGATACCCAATCATGACTTGTGGACCTTTGACACAGATTTCACCACGCTCACCGATAGCTACCATGTTTTCATCATCGTCAATCAAAATGACATCGGTACTAGGGGCAGGGATACCAATCTTCCCGGTAAATTCAGCAATGGTCATTGGGTTAAAGGCAACTACTGGTGAGGTTTCAGACAAGCCATAGCCTTCAACGATAGGCAGACCAGTGATTTTATGCCACTCTTTTGCCACACTTGGTAGTACCGACATACCGCCACCAATAGAGGCTTTTAGACTAGAGAAATCTAAATCTGCAAAACTGTCCTTATGTACCAGGCCATTAAACAAAGTATTTACTGCAGGAATAAAGGCCGGTTTATATTTGCCCATCTCTTTAATCAAACCATCAAGATCACGCGGATTTGGAATCAGCAAACCAGCACAACCTTGGTACATGCTATACATCCCGCAAACCATAAACGAGAACACATGGTATAGCGGTAGCGCGGTCAAAAGCACATCAGTAGCGTCTATATCCTCTTCAAAAGCGCTGTCCATGAGCGCGCTAATCTGTAACATATTGGCGATTAAGTTACCATGAGACAGCATCGCACCCTTAGCTACCCCAGTCGTACCACCGGTATATTGCAATAATGCCACATCGCTTAAGTTCAAATCAGGACGCTTATATTTGCTAGCTGATACGGCACTTAATGCCTGCTTAAAGCTCGTGCTCTCTGGCAAACGATACGCGGGAATCATTTTTTTGACATGGCGGGCGACCAGATTGACCACGGGTCCTTTGATTGTACCTAACATATCGCCAATTTTACAGACGATGACATGCTTCACTTGACCCTTATCTTGCGCATCTTGATAAGTTTTTGCAAAGTTTTCGACGATGAACAATGCTTTGGTGCCACTGTCATGCAACTGATGCGATAACTCGCGGCTGGTATACAAAGGATTGACATTGACCAGCACCATACCTGCGCGAATGATACCCAAAGCCACCACAGGATACTGCAAGATATTGGGCATCATGACACCGACTTTATCACCCTTTACGAGCCCTAATGACTGTAAATAACTGGCAATTTGACGACTGTATAAATCCAATTGCTTAAAGGTAATAGAAGCACCCATGCAGATATAGGCAGTTTTCTGTCCATAACGGCTGAAATTACGCTCGAACACATCAAGTAAAGAGGTACTGTCATCTGGCATCTCAATGGTAGGATTAATGCCATAGCGCTCATAAGCACTTAACCATGGACTGTCATTCGCTATCGTCGGCATAGTAGGAAACGCGTTAGCTCCAGCCTTTGATTGAGTATTATTCGCAGCTTTATGGTCTGTCATCTCTTTATTGATATTATCAGTCATAATTTTCCTTAAATGTGGCCGTTAAAATATAGAATATGTCTAATTAAATCACCGTGGTCGTTAGTCACTCATTTGCAAAATCAAAAACTTGTGAATAAGAAGTCTTTTCGCTCATAAGCAAACAGATCTTATCATTCACAAATCTTTTAAATCAAAATTATCACCTTCACACTCCACTCTATTGTTTACTATAAAACCGTTAAAGCTAACACGGCTACAGTGCTTTATAGTGATCATTCTGTGAAAGCTCTGGGCTAAAAAATCTACACTTTTATCGTTAAGTGCAAAAAATATCGATACGGACTATATCAGCTTTATGGAGAATTCTCTATGAATACCAGCAAATCATAATAGGAAAACAAAAAAATGATAAGGTCCTATATAAGCGACCTTATCATCATTGATAACCATCTTTTACAACAATATATCATAGCTATTTTTACTGGCTGTTTCTACTAATTGCCACATCAACTATTAAGCGGTTTTCATCCCTGCTTCTTACTAATAGATAAAGATGAAAGCAGATAAAAAAAGCTTTAAACTTGATGGTAAATATTCTAACCGTGGTTCTTTTCTTCAAGTACGCGTAGATCTTTATGTAAAATCTTACCGACGTTCGATTTTGGCAACTCATCGATGAACTCAACGTAACGCGGACGCTTATAACCGGTTAGGTTTTCTTTGCTATAGGCAAGCACTTCTTCTTTCGTCAAGCTGTCATCACTACGCACCACATAAATCTTCGGTACTTCGCCACTCTTTTCGTCTTCGACACCGATGACACCACATTCCAAAATCTTTGGATGGGCTGACATCACATCTTCTACTTCGTTTGGATACACGTTAAAGCCTGATACCAAAATCATGTTTTTCTTACGATCAACAATTTTAAAATAGCCTTCTTCGTCCATCACACCGATATCACCCGTACGGAAATAACCGTCAGACGTCATAACTTCAGCCGTAGCATCATCACGTTTCCAGTAGCCTTTCATCACTTGCGGACCACGAACACAAATCTCACCGCGCTCACCAAGGGCTACTTCATTGCCTTCTTCATCCAAGATAGCCATGTCAGTCGCTGGCATCGGCAGACCGATATTGCCTGAGAATTCGCCATTACCCTGTGGGTTTGCAGACGCAACCGGAGAAGTCTCTGACAGACCATAACCTTGTACAATCACGTTACCAGTAATTTTTTGCCATTTCTCAGCAGTATCTTTTAGAACCGCCATGCCGCCGCCCATAGACATCTCAAGCTTGCTATGATCTAAGGCTTTAAATACCTCACTGTTCGCCAATGCATTAAACAGGGTATTAACTGCTGGGAAAAATGCAGGTGGGTAATCTTTATAAGCCTTGATTAAGCTTGCACCATCACGTGGATTCGGTACCAGTAGACCGATACAGCCGCGATATAAGCCGAACATACCACAAACGGTAAATGAGAAGATATGATACAGCGGCAATGCCGTCATGATAACGGGTTGCTCAGCCATACCGTCAAATTTATCGAAAGCGTCACCAAGATAGGTATCACACTGAATCAGGTTGGCAACTAAGTTGCCATGGGTAAGCATCGCGCCTTTGGCCACACCTGTGGTACCACCGGTATATTGCAGAACAGCAATATCATCAAGGCAGATATTATCTGGACGTTTATAATTTTTCGCCGGAAAGCGATTCAGTGCCGTTTTAAAGTTAGTGCTGCTTTTAAGGTTATAATCAGGTACCAGTTTTTTCACATGGCGCACGACCATATTGACAATAAAGCCTTTCAACGGGCTCATCAAGTCGCCCATCGAGGTTACGACGACATGGTCAACCAAGTCTTTACCAATCTCTTCATAGGTTTTGGCAAAGTTCTCTAAAATAAATAAGGCTTTGGTATCAGAGTCTGTTAGCTGATGCTCAAGCTCTTTTGAGGTATAAAGCGGATTGACGTTGACCAAGGTCATACCCGCACGCAGCACACCCAATACTGCAACCGGTAGCTGCAAAATATTTGGCATCATAACGCCGACTTTATCGCCTTTTTTCAGCCCAAGTGACTGTAAGTAGGCAGCAATTTGTTTACTATAGCGATCTAAATCTTCGTAGGAAAGCTTGACGTCCATACACACAAACGCTGTTTTACCAGCATGTTTAACAAAATTCCGTTCAAATATATCGATTAAAGAAGTATTGGCGGCTGGCATATCAATATCATATTGAATACCAAGCTTTTCGTAAGTTTTTACCCATACTTTATCGTTACGACGGATCTGGTTACCTTGATTTTCCATAATCTTACTTCTCCTAATAAATAATGCGCTACTGTAAACCCATAATTATCACAATGTGATAAACGTACAAAGACTCGGTGTGCAAGCTCACCACAGTGATGGCAAGCAAGGCTGGCGGTGCAAAGATATTGTGATGAGTCAACAATTTAGCGGTAAATAGCCCTTTATTGTTTAACATACACACTTTATACAAACTACTCAATACAAAAAAATGCTACTTGAGTTCGTAAAGTAACTTGACGGTCAATATTTACATTTATATCAGTGAGTTAATTATGATTCCGAGCAAATAACCCACTTTTTGTTGATAAGTATTTATCGTCTATTCGTAGATAGAATTCATTAAAATCTGGAAGTGACATTGAGCAAAACGATAAGCGCTCAGCCTGCACACCGCTTGCCTGCATCGATTTTATGATTATGAGCATTATTAAGGCTATATGGGTGAAAACGTAAATGTGATAAGTAAGAGGATAAAAACAGTAACATGAACGACACTCATATTATTTTCTAAAAACTATCGACCAAAACGTTATAGGATCATCATGCTTAATAAAACCATTAGCTTAAGCACGTCATGCACTGTCGTTTATACTAAGTAGTGGCTTTTTAATTGCACCAATATCCTTTAGGATAGCACTATCCTATTTGCACGATTGCACCGATTTTTTATACCTATTAAAACTGATAAGTGAACCCTATTTTATGTCCGATGTTATCGATCACACGCTTGACCCAATCCTTGCAAATGAACCAATGGATACGCGCTCAGTGGCAGAGTTCGCTGAGCAAGCCTATCTTAATTATGCCATGTACGTCATCATGGATCGGGCGCTGCCAAATATTGCTGATGGTCTAAAGCCTGTCCAGCGCCGTATTGTTTATGCCATGAGCGAGCTTGGGCTAAAATCGACAGCGAAGGCGAAGAAGTCTGCGCGTACAGTCGGTGACGTATTGGGTAAATATCATCCGCATGGCGACAGCGCTTGTTATGAAGCCATGGTACTGATGGCACAGCCTTTCAGCTATCGCTATCCGCTGATCACTGGTCAAGGTAACTGGGGTAGCCCTGATGACCCCAAGTCCTTTGCCGCCATGCGTTATACCGAAGCCAAAATGTCTGCTTATGCCAATACCTTGCTCGCGGAACTTGGTCAAGGTACGGTTGATTGGCAAGATAACTTCGATGGTACGATGTTGGAGCCAACCACCCTGCCTGCCCGCCTGCCCAATATTTTATTAAATGGAACAACTGGTATCGCCGTCGGTATGGCAACGGATATTCCGCCGCATAACCTGAATGAGGTGGTACGCGCAGCGATTCGTCTGCTCAAAAACCCTGAGCTGTCGGTTAAGCAATTAACTCAATCGATACCAGCGCCTGATTTGCCAACCCCAGCTGAGATCATCACCAGCAAAAAAGACTTGCAAGCGATGTATGAGACTGGACGTGGCAGCTATAAAATGCGGGCGACCTTTCATATTGACCCGAAAGAGAAAAATCTTGTTATCATCGATGCGCTTCCTTATCAAGTATCAGGCAATAAGATTCAAGAGCAAATCGCCAAGCTGATGACCGATAAGAAGCTGCCTTGGATTGTTGATATTCATGATGAGTCAGACCACGAAAATGCCTGCCGTATCGTCTTAGAGCTAAAATCTACCCGCGTCGACGTGCAGCGCGTCATGAGTCATCTATTTGCCAGCACTGATTTAGAAAGCAATTACCGCGTCAATATGAATATGATTGGCCTAAACGGTAAGCCGCAGGTCAAAAACCTGAAAGAAATATTGGAAGAATGGCTCGTCTGTCGCCGTTCTGTAGTCACGCGCCGCTTGCAATATCGCCTTGATAAAATTGATAAGCGCTTACATATCCTCGCAGGTTTGCTGATTGCTTATCTGAATATCGATGAAGTTATTCGCATCATTCGTGAAGAAGACGACCCAAAATTATCATTAATGCAAGATTATGACCTGACTGAAATACAAGCCAATGCTATCTTGGATATTCGTTTGCGTCAGTTAGCTAAACTCGAAGAGATTGAGCTGCGCCGCGAGCAAGATGATCTAGCTGCTGAACGCGCTATCATTCAAGAATACTTGGACAATCCAGATAGCCTGACCAATTTGATGATTGATGAGCTCACTGCCGACATGAAAGAACACGGCAACGAGCGCGTATCGCAATTGGCAGAACGCGAAGAAGCGCAAGCGCTCAAAGAATCTGACCTCGTACCAAGCGAGCCTGTCACCGCTATCCTATCGAAAGCCGGCTGGATACGCGCGGCTAAAGGTCATGACGTCGATGCTGCTGGCATGGCTTATCGCTCAGGTGACAGCTACCAAGCCCACGTCCGCGCTAAATCCAATGAGAGAATCTACGTGCTCGACAGCACCGGACGCAGCTATAGTATCGATGCGCATAGCCTCGCTTCTGCTCGTGGTCAAGGTGATCCGCTGACCAGCGTCTTAAAACCGCCAGCAGGTGCGACTTTTGAGCAATTGCTTACTGGCGACAATGACCAGCGTATTATTTTAGCCAGCTCGCAAGGCTATGGTTTTATTAACACCATTGGTAATCTAGATAGCAATCAAAAAGCCGGTAAAAATATCATTAACCTAGCTGCTGATAGTCGTTTATTACCTATCGCACGTATTGATGCTCAAACTGAGGTGATTGTAAGCTCTGAGAACAATGGCATCCCTGCTAGCGAAAATAGCGCTACTCTCGATCATATCGCTGTGGTCACCAATGCTGGCTATTTATTGATATTTGCGCTTGATGATTTGCCTGAACAGGCTCGTGGTAAGGGTAATAAGATGATTACTCTAAAAAGTGATGAAGAAGTACTTACCATCACGCCACTTAGTAAACAAGACAGCTTAATCATCACTGCTGGCAAGCGTCATGTGACCTTAAAGCCGATGGACTTAGTCAACTATACTGCTAAACGTGGTAGTCGTGGTGGTCAGTTGCCACGAGGCTTTCAGAACGTGACAAGTGTTGAGGTTGTTGGGTAAAATTATTTCTATAATCTTAAATAGAGTAGTATCGAAATAATTATTTCGATACTACTCTATTATTTCTCATACCTTTACTTGGTTAATATAAGGCTGTAATACATTTTTAAACTGTATCATTCTATTGATACAATCCTCAATGACAATATCCCATTCTTTTTTATTAGTTTGCCATCCACCTGATGCGATTTCGCAATCGATAACACAGGCTCGATATTCTTCAAGGCTAAGCCAATTAATTTGAAAGTTTAGACTATCTTCAATTTCTATGCGATTCTCAAGTAGCTGATTAAATATGCTAATATTATCCTCTCCTGCTTCTTTACCTCTATCGATATAAAGCTTAATGGAAATACTATCCTTTTTTAACCAAAATGTGTAACTAACACCTCTCAAGCCTGAACTAGTGCCAATCCAATTATATTGAGAAGGTGATATATTTTGAAATAAAGTATCTTTTTTCTTGAACTCAGTAAGTAAACCAGACCAAAAATCGAAACGTAATTTGTGCCGTTCTGTATTTTCTTGCTTAACAATGCCTATGCGTTTTAATTCTTCACTAGGCTCTACGATTGTCGTAAATAAAGGTGCCGGAGCGCTGTCCCCAATCTTGATTCCTTCAATTTGAATCAAATAAAAGTTAGCTTCTTTGTTTTCGTTTAACCAACTCACAGCTTGTATATGCTCTTGTCTAGCTGCTGCTACAATCCAGATAGCAACTTTGGCATCAAAAGCTGCTAGATAAGTAATGAGTTTGCCTAGATGGTCATGGTCACTTTTTTCTAATTGGTTTTCAATAATAACCATATTACCAGAAGGGTCTTCTCCTATAATATCTACAGAGAATGTACCTGTTGATTTTTCAGTTTCTATATTTTGTATTTCAAAATCAATAACCTCATTTAAGACTTCGATATTTTGACTTAACCAAGTTGTAAAATCATATGCCTCATGACGCCATATCTCTCTCAGTGGTACCCTCTCAACTCTGCCTACCATAACAATCTCAATTTTTTTATATTATATGTTTCATTGTTGATTTTTTAAAAATAATCCCTAACCACAATCTTGCCATATACCTTATTACCAGACTTATAGCATACTAACATGATAAAAATAAGTGTAAATCGCCATTACTGTATGACATAGTCAAACGCCTAGATAATACCAAATAATTTTCGGCAAAACTTAATAATCATATTTACCGTAGATAGGACTTTCAAAGCCACTATGAATAATAAAACACCCACCCCCAAAATCATATTTTTTGATATCGACGACACCTTAAGCCGTAACGGTATTATCGCCGCGCACAATCAAGCAACGCTTGAAGCGCTTGCCCAAACTGACATTAAACTGGTGATTTCAACCGGACGTTCCAAAGCCATATTGCCTGCTGATATATTAGCCTTACTTGAGGCTGATGTATTGGATGCCATTATCTGTATGAATGGACAATATAGCTTTAATAAAGAGGGCATGATTAGTCATTATCCATTAACCGATACGCAGACCAACAAGATTGTAATGCTATGCCAAAAAAGTGAACTCATCCACAAATTTGACTCCGCAACGCATATTGCATGGTCACATGAAAACGCGCGCCTGCGTGAATACAATGCGATAACGCCTAATTCTATCCTTGACCCAGATTATCATAAGGCAAATACGGTTTATCAATGCTCTGTATTCTTTAACACTCAAGAAGAGAAAATGCAGGAAGTTGACTTTGCCCAAGATGATTTAAAACTGGTACATTGGCATCATATTGGCGCAGATATATTACCAATCGAGGCATCTAAAGCACGCGGTATCATCGATTTATGCCTGCATTACGATATTGATGCAAAGGATTGTATGGCATTTGGTGATGGGCTAAATGATTTAGAGATGTTTGATTTGGTCGGCTATGCGGTGGCAATGGGCGATGCAAAGCCTGAACTGATCGCGCGTGCGGATTTTGTCACTGGGACAATTGAAGAATATGGAATACAAGCGGTACTCAATCATTTGCATATAGCATCGTGACAGTGTGGGCTTGAATAGGGTTATTTATCAGTTTAGTCAAGCAGATGAATGGTCTGCAAATAGGCAGACCATTCATCTGATCTATCACTACATTTAACTGAGTTTAAATACTAATCCATGAAGCCAACTACCTATTTTATAAAGTGCGACAGCGATCAAAACAAAGATCAATGCAGCGATTAAATAAGCCAAAAAAGTGGGTAAATTGGTCAACCAGCCAATAGTGAATGCCACGCCAAGATAAGCTTCCCATGGCCAGCTTAACAAGGGCGTGTTCATACCATCATTGAAAAAAGCGATGATGGCGCACAGTCCTATAATAGCAGTAATAATGCCAGCGATTTTACGGTTCGTCATCTCGTCTCTCTTGTACAATCAAGTCAATTTATTTAGTAAATAATGCCATTATTAAGGCATCGTTAAACCGCCATCAACGGCGATAGATTGACCAGTAATAGCTGCGCTCAAGTCAGATGCCATCAATAGTACTGAATTTGCAAAGTCGGCAACTGAGGTCGCTTGACGAAGTGGTGTCGTCGTTGCGATATAATCAAACACTTCTTCAGTGGTTAATTTACTAGCGTCCGTCGTTTTTAATAGTCCACCTGCTAGCAAGTTCACACGAATACCATATTGCCCAAGCTCCGCTGCTAGATTACGCGTTAGACCAATAAGCGCTGATTTTGCCGTCGTATAGTCGTAATAAGTGACGACCGGATTATAGACAAGGTTGGTTGAGATATTGATGATCTTACCCATCTGCTGAGTTTTCATTTGCGGTAATACCGCTTGTACTGTATTGACGGCACCTTGGACAATGCCGTCAATTTGCTGAGAAAAATGTGCCCATTTCACAGTCTCAATACTGGTGTAATCAGCACTCGGGTTAAACTGATAGCTTGGTAAAGCATTGTTGACCAATATATCAATACGTCCAAAACATTCTATGACTGCCGCTGCCATTGCTTGCATTTGTGCTAAATCAGTTACATCCCCTTGATAAGTAAAAGCACGCCCGCCTTCTGCTTCGATATCAGCAACCACTTTTTCAGCCGCCTCTTTACTATGCAAATAATTCACGCAAACGCTCGCGCCTGCCGCTGCCATCTGCATGGCGATTTGAGCGCCGAGACCACGACTGGCGCCTGTGACGATAGCAACTTTATCAGTAAGAAGTGCCGGAATAACGCTTTGAGCCATGATGTTGTATCCTTTATTATTATGTTATGGTTAGAGTATGACTATACTTAAAGAGCTTTGGCTAAAGACCAAGTCACGCTTATCATAGCATGATTGATTGCTATCATTTCATGAGCAGTACTCCTAGCATTGGCTAGTGCTGAACGCAGTTAAATCACTGCCCTATAAATTTCGACTTACCATGATCATAACCGTATAATGAATTAATTTTATGACGGATCATGCGCCCGCCTTTCACCCTTTGCCCTAATTTAGGAGAGACATTTTGTCCCATTTATCTTTATCCAATTGGTCTACTCGCACCTCTATTAAAATACTGCCTAAAGCATTGCTCTGTGCCGCCATCGGACTCTCTATTACCAGCTGTAGCAAATCTGATAACGCGCCTACCGATAGTTCTGCTACCAGCGATGTCACGTTGAACCTTTATAACTGGTCAGAGTATATGCCGCAAGAAATACTTGACGGCTTTACTGAAGAGACCGGTATCAAAGTCAATTACACCACCTTTGACTCTAATGAAGCCATGTATGCCAAGCTAAAGCTGCTTGATGATTCTAGCCAATACGACTTGGCGATTCCATCGACGTATTATGTCGAAAAAATGGCAAAAGAAGGTCTGCTACAAGAGCTTGATAAGTCTAAATTGAGCAATTTTAAAAACCTTGATACTTCTTTTACCAATACCAAGGTTGACCCAGAAAACAAATACTCTATTCCTTATATGTGGGGCAGCACTGGTCTTGCTATCAATGGCGAGACGATTGATCCAGCCACGGTCAATAGTTGGAATGACCTATGGCGTCCTGAGTATAAAGGTCAAGTGATGCTGATGAATGATATGCGCGAAGTGTTTGGCATGGCGCTATTAACCTTAGGCTACTCTGGCAACAGTAGAAATCCTGACGAAATTAAAGCCGCTTATGAGAAGCTCACGACCTTGATGCCGAATGTAAAAACCTTTAACTCAGATGCTTCACGTATGCCATATATGGAAGGTGAAACCAGCGTCGGTATGACGTGGAATGGGGAAGCTATCATCGCCAATAGTGAAGGTCTCACTAGCTTGGTGTATAAATACCCAACCGAAGGTGCGATATTATGGATGGACAATTTTGTCATTCCTAAAAACGCCACGCAAGTCGATGCAGCCCACAAGTTCATAGACTATCTGCTACGTCCTGAGAACTCCAAAATTGTTAGTGAAGAGATAGGTTATGCGTCGCCTAATATTGCGGCACGTGAAATGATGCCAGATGACGTCAAAAATAATCCAACCATCTACCCTAGTAAAGACGTATTGGCAAAAGCTGAATTCCAAGAAGATGTTGGTGATGAAGCATTGCAGGTGTATCAACAGTATTGGGATAAGCTAAAAACCGGTCGTTAATCGTTGTTTATTAATAGCTGATTGTTGATAGCTATTTTTAGTAAATATTACCGTAAAAAAACGCTGACTATTTAAGTCAGCGTTTTTTATTTATAAATGCAAATCTGTTTCACCGCCATGCTCCTCTATACGTCGTTGTTCACGGCGCTGGTAGCGCAGACCAGAAGCCGCAAACCACTGCGGCTTAGTCTCTTGTAATAAGTCACTGAGCTGCTGTAATTGCACTTGTAAAGTTTGTGTCAACCAAAAGTAGCCCTGCCATTCAAAGCCTAAATTTTCTACGCTTGGGTATTCTGATAAGGTAATACGCGTAATAGGACGAAACACCTCATCACTTGGGCTACGCAACACTGCTGCCATATGTTGCATCACTTGGGTTAATTCGTGCTGATAATGTATGAGCAGGATATGATTATCCTCATCGATCTCGATACTGGCTAAGCGTGGTGCTGCGGTTAGCAGCAGATCAATCGTACCAATAATATTTCGGTGGGTACGTTGAATACTCTCAATTGTCTCTTTATCGATACCAGACTCGCTCGTTGTTGCTGCTAAATGGGGGCGTACCGCTAAGAGTCTTTTATTGATCTGCTGTAGCTCTATCACTAAGGCTTTGTTAACAGGTACGGCAAAGACTGTTGGATTGACGTATTGAACAGCACCATCAATCAATTCTTCAGCAGTATCGATATGATTGCCTACCCTAGCATAGAGATTACTACAAGCATCGAGGTTACTAGCCAGTAAGAATCGCCACATCAACGTGGACTTCAATGGCAAAATCAATGTCGCTGCAACGGCAAGGCCAGTACCAAGTAAAATATTGAGGGCACGGTAGATACCATCTTGACCGATAGTGCTTTGACCCAAATCTGAGACAATCATCAACATGGTTATACCAGTCAATAACCCTGTGTAACCAAGATTCCTAATCGCCAGATAGCCAATAATACCACTCATCAATCCGATGATGACATAATCTACCCACAACCATGTCCCTACGCCTTGACTAAACCATACAATACCGAGCGCAGCACCAATACCCAATAAAGTACCAAGTACTCGCTCTTTAGCCTTAGTATAAATTGCACCTTGATACTGTAGCAATCCTAGAATAATAAAAACAGTGATAGTCGTCCATTCTCCATGTGGAAAATTGGTGACTTTATTAACTAACAAAGCGAGTATAACTGCCACGCCCAAACGTATAGCATGCAGCACATCAGCATGCTGATAGCGAGCGTATGGCTCTATCACAGGAGCGGTAAATCGTTGTAAAAAAGTCGGCTTCACGCAGTACATCTCTTATCATCAATGAAAATTAGAATTAAAAAAAGCATAAAAATAACGCCTTTTACCTATTAAAAGATAAAAGACGTTAAGTGTCAAAACAAGCTCGCACATCACCAGAAAAAGGCAAAGTTAAGTGAGCATTTGGGTGTCAATCAGGCTAATTACTACACTTCTAAATAATCTAAAATCCCTTCAGCCGCTTCACGACCTTCCCAAATGGCAGTGACCACCAAATCAGAGCCACGTACCATATCGCCGCCGGCAAAGATCTTAGGATTATTGGTTTGGAACTTAAAGGTTTGTTTTTCCGCTGCCAATACTCGACCAGATTTGTCCATAGAAATCTGCTGCGCGTCAAACCAATCCGCAGGGCTTGGACGGAAACCAAATGCCATAATCACTGCATCACAAGGTATAATCTCTTCTGAGTTGGCAATTGGCTCAGGATACTGACGACCGTTTTCGTCTGGTGCGCCCAGATGCGTCGTTACTACTTTTACCGCATTAACCTTACCGTTTAAGCCAATTATTTCAGTCGGTTGACGGTTAAATAAGAACTCAACCCCCTCCTCGCGTGCATTGACCACTTCACGACGTGAGCCTGGCATATTTTCCTCATCACGGCGATAAGCACAGAATACTTGCTCAGCACCTTGACGAATACTGGTACGATTACAGTCCATCGCGGTATCGCCACCACCCAACACCACGACTTTTTTGCCTTTTAGGTCGATATACTCGCCTGAGTCTTTTTCCCAATCATTACAGCGATTGACGTTGGCAATCAGGTAATCCAGAGCGTCATACACACCCTCCAACTCTTCACCAGCAAAGCCACCACGCATATAGGTATAAGTACCCATACCCATAAATACAGCATCATACTCACCGAGCAGCTCATCAATACTGACATCGGTACCAATTTCTGTCTCAAGGCGGAATTCCATGCCCATGCCTTCAAAGATGACACGGCGATTACGCATGACGTCTTTTTCCATTTTGAACTCTGGAATACCGAAAGTTAATAAACCACCAATCTCTGGACGTTTATCAAAGATAACGGGTTTGACGCCATTTCTAACCAAGATATCTGCGCAGCCAAGACCTGCAGGTCCTGCTCCAATGATGGCAACCTTCTTGTCTGTCCAAATGACCTTAGACATATCAGGACGCCAGCCGAGGGCAAAAGCGGTGTCATTGATATACTTCTCGACATTGCCAATCGTCACGGCACCAAAGCCGTCATTGAGTGTGCAAGAGCCTTCACATAAGCGGTCTTGCGGGCACACACGTCCACAGACTTCAGGCAAAGTATTGGTTTGATGACACAATTCTGCAGCTTGGAAAATTTGACCCTCAGCGGCTAGTTTTAACCAATTAGGAATGTAATTATGTACGGGGCATTTCCACTCACAATACGGATTGCCACATTCTAAACAGCGATGCGATTGCTGAGCGACTGATTCACTTTCAAACGGCTGATAAATTTCAACAAACTCTGTTGAACGCGTGGCGATGTCTTTTTTGATCGGCTCAAGCCTTGGCACATCTAAAAACTGAAAACTATTTTCTAAGCGTTTTGCCATGGTATTGTCTCTTTTATATAGGGGTCTTTTATAGTGGCTAACGACAGTCGATATAGGCAGCCTCAATGAGGCAAATTTACTTATATAGGCTGTCATTTACCTGCTCAAAACATCTATAAATTCATCTTTAGAATAACGTCGTGCACCTCTAATATCTATATATTATGGTACACAACGCTATCAATAAATCAGATCAATTATTGCGGATCAGCGGTCGTGGTTTTAAGCAAAGTTGCAACGTTTGCTGCTTTTGGCTTAACCAAATAGAACTTACGCGCATAATGCTCGAAGTCCGCTAATATGGTCTGCCCCCATGCGCTACCCGTTTTATCGACATGCCTTTCGATGACCTGCTGTAAGTAGATACGGTGGCTTTCCATCTGCTCGCTTGAAATACGATTTAAATCAATCAACTCATGGTTGCAGCGATCAAAGAAATCACCTTCTAAATCGAGTACATAAGCAAATCCACCCGTCATGCCTGCGCCAAAGTTAAGACCAGTACGTCCAAGTATGGTGATGATACCGCCCGTCATATACTCGCAGCAATGGTCGCCTGTGCCCTCGATAACAGCATGAGCACCTGAGTTACGAACACCGAAACGCTCCCCTGCCGTACCAGCAGCATATAGCTTGCCACCTGTTGCACCATACAAGCAGGTATTACCTACAATGGCAGTATCTTGCGTCACAAAGCTTGAGTCTTTTGGTGGATAAATTACAATCTCACCGCCTGCCATGCCTTTACCAACATAATCATTGGCATCGCCTTCAAGCTCAATATGCAAGCCACCAGCATTCCAAACACCTAGACTTTGTCCTGCTGTTCCGGTCAAATGCAGCTTAATAGGTTTGTCACTCATGCCAAGATTGCCCCATAACTCTGCAATCTCGCCTGAGATACGCGCCCCAATCGAGCGATCACAGTTACCAACGTAATAACTATAGTCGCCACCATTGCCTTGACGAATATTCAGCAGCATATCACTAATCATCTGCTCAGCAAGCAAGCCTTTATCAAATGGCTCATTGCGCTCAACTTGACAAGTCTGCGCTTTGCCGCTACTGGCAGGATGACTAAATAATAGAGGCGATAAATCAAGATGCTGTTGCTTAGCAGTATTGCCTTCTAATATATCAAGCAAGTCAGTACGTCCAACCAACTCTTCCATCGTGCGCACGCCAAGCTTTGCAAGCCATTCGCGTGTTTCGGTTGCGACAAATTTAAAGAAATTAATCAGCATTTCAGCTTCACCGATGAAGTGATCATCGCGTAGCTGGGCTTTTTGAGTGGCAACGCCCGTTGGGCAGTTGTTTAAATGGCAAATACGTAGGTATTTGCAACCGACGGCTATCATCGGCGTGGTGCCAAAACCAAAGCTCTCAGCACCAAGAATGGCGGCTTTGACCACATCAAGTCCTGTCTTTAGACCGCCGTCGGTTTGAATACGGACTTTATGACGCAAGCCATTAACGCGTAATGATTGATGAGTTTCAGCAAGACCTAGCTCCCAAGGCGAGCCAGCATGATGGATAGACGACAGAGGTGATGCTGCCGTACCGCCGTCATAACCTGAGATAGTAATCAAGTCAGCATAGGCTTTTGCCACACCTGTTGCAATCGTGCCAACACCCGGACGCGAAACCAACTTAACTGACACCAACGCATCTGGATTGACTTGCTTAAGATCAAAAATAAGCTGCGCCAAATCTTCAATCGAGTAAATATCATGATGCGGCGGCGGCGAAATCAACGTCACTCCAGGCACAGAGTAGCGTAAGCGGGCGATTAAAGCATTAACCTTACCACCTGGCAGCTGACCACCTTCACCAGGTTTTGCCCCTTGAGCAACCTTGATCTGCATGACTTCTGCTGAACGCAGATAGGCGGGCGTTACCCCAAAACGACCAGAGGCAACTTGTTTAATTTTTGAGTTACGCAATGTCCCATAACGTACAGGGTCTTCGCCGCCCTCACCTGAGTTTGAGCGACCACCAATGGTATTCATAGCGATGGCAATGGCTTCATGCGCTTCTGGCGACAGCGCACCTAGCGACATACCAGCAGAGTCAAAACGCGACAAAATGGCTGAGATATCTTCAACCTCATCAACGTCAAGTGGATTGTCCGTTTTAAGCTGTAGTAAATCACGTAAAGTAGCGACCGGACGGCTATTGACGATTTCTGCATATTGACGGTAATTGTCATAATTACCAGTTCGTACCGCCAAATGTAGGCTATTAATCACATCAGGATTAAAGGCATGATACTCTTTATTAAAGACAAATTTTAATAAGCCGCCTTGATCAAGTGGGGCGCGACGCTTAAAGGCATTTGCCGCAAGCTGCGCTTGATCTGCTGCCAAATCAGCAAAGGTTGCGCCTTTAATACGACTTTGCACGCCTTTAAAGCACAGATTAACCACTTCTTCAGAAAGACCTACCGCCTCAAATAACTGCGCACCGCGATACGATACAATGGTAGAGATACCCATTTTTGATAAAATCTTTAGCAGACCTTTATCTAAGCCTTTACGGAAATTTACCCGTGCCTGAATCGGATCACCAAGCAGCTCGCCAGTCGCAACCAAATCATCAATCACGTCATAAGCTAGATAAGGATAAACGCAGGTCGCACCAAAGCCAATTAATACCGCGACTTGATGTGAATCACGTGCCAGACCAGTTTCAATAATTAAATTGGCATCGGTACGTATACCTTGTGCAATCAGATAATGATGCACCGCCCCTGTGACCATTATGGCGTTGGCAGGGACTTTATCTACCGCAATGTCTTTATCAGATAAGACAATCAAGGTATGACCAGCACGAATGCTACTGGCGACTTGCTCGCAGATAGAGATAATGGCAGCGGAAAGTTCTAATGTACGGTCATAATTTAAGTCGATACGTGCCATCTTAAAAGCAGGATCATTCACAGTTTCAAGTTGCTGCATCTTACTTGCTGACAACACCGGCGATGACAAGATAATACGATGCGCGTCGCGGGCTGATGGCGCAAACACATTGGTTTCAGCGCCGAGGCACGTCTGTAGCGACATTACAATAGATTCACGTAGCGGATCAATCGGTGGATTGGTCACCTGTGCAAATTGCTGGCGGAAGAAATCACCGACATGACGAATCTGCTGTGACAGTACCGCCATTGGCGTATCATCACCCATCGAACCAACTGGCTCTTGGGCATTTTCGGCATTAGGACGGATGATTTCTGTACGTTCTTCATTGGTGATGTGATACATTTTTTGCAAGGTTTTTAGCGGCTCACCGCGACATGCCTGTGCAGCTATCTCTTCTTCTAAGCGCTCATCATCACGGATATGGGTCGCCTCGTCGCGTAACCATTTACGATACGGATGCGCCTTTTTAAGCAAGGTCGCAATGGCTTTGGTATCCATTATTTGACCGGTTTGAGTATCAATGACCAGCATTTGACCCGGTCCAACACGACCTTTAGCGAGCACGTCTTTTGGCTTATAGTCCCAAACCCCTACTTCTGAGGCGACCGTAATATAACCATTCTTCGTCGTTACCCAACGTGATGGACGCAGACCGTTCCGATCAAGCATACAGACCGCATAGCGACCATCTTGAATCACAAGCCCTGCAGGACCATCCCATGCTTCCATATGCTGTGAGTAAAACTCATAAAATGCCCGCAAGTCCATATCCATGCTATCGACATTCTGCCAAGCAGGTGGCACAAGTATTGACATCGAATGAAACAAGCTCATACCGCCTGACATCAGTACTTCTAGCATGTTATCTAAGCTAGATGAATCTGAGCCAGTGCTATTGACCAATGGCGTTAATTCGTTCAAATTGGGCAGTTTGTCTGATTTTAATTTTGGCGTACGCGCCTCAGACCAGCTGCGGTTGCCGGAGATGGTATTTAGCTCACCATTATGCGCCAGATAGCGGAAAGGCTGGGCTAGTGGCCAGCGCGGTAGCGTATTGGTTGAAAAGCGTTGATGAAACACCACAATATGCGACGCCAAACGCACATCTTGCAAATCTAAGAAGAAAGCTGGCAAGTCTGATGGCATCACCAAACCTTTATAAATAATAGTCTGACAGCTCAATGAGCAGACATAAAACAGCTCATCATCAACCAAGCGTTGCTCAGCTTTTTTACGCGCCACAAAAAGCTTGCGATTAAAATCATCTGCTGCCAAACCATCCGACGCATTGACAAATACTTGCTTAAAATCTGGTAATGTCTGACGCCCAATTTCACCGACAATGCTTAAATCAAGTGGTACATCGCGCCAGCCGGCTACTTCTAAGCCTTGTGCGGCAATCTCTTCATTTAATACTTGTAGGCTATGCTGAGCCGTTGCCATATCTGGATTGACGAATACCATACCAACCGCGAAGTTATCCGTTATCTCAAACTGTTGCTCTGCTGCAATGTCTCTAAAAAAGGCAACGGGCGTCGCTAATAATAAACCACAACCATCGCCGGTTTTGCCATCAGCTGCCACGCCGCCACGATGGGTCATACAACTTAGGCTGTGAATGGCTGTTTTTACCAAGTCATGACTGGCCTGACCCTCAATATGAGCAATCAAACCAAAACCGCAATTGTCAGAAAAGTCATCTGGCGAGGCCAAATGCGTATGGGAGGAAATCATTGACATAGCTGGTCCTTTTAAGTAAGCGGAAGTTTATGCAACCAATGTGATGCACAAACCGTTTTCCGCAAGCAGAACGGGCTGGATTATATTTACATATCCGGATTAATAAAGCGCGAGCAGAAAAATTATTGCCAGTGCGCTGGGTATGATAAAAACAATTATCAAAGTACCCTGTATGCTAGCAACATTTGAGCCATCAATTTAACGCGGACTGATAGGATAACTTGGTGAAAGTATTCAATGTCAATCGTTGCAAATCAAAATATTAAGCACTTCAACGTGACTACTTGTCGATCTTATGTTGGTTATAGGTTCCAATATGAATCTTATAATCTTCAATGACCAAACTAGTAAATAGCTGAAAAAACGCAGTTTATCCATCAAATGTGAATATAAGACGCCTATATTCAAGCGCCTTAACAATCCTAATAAGGATGATAGTAAGAGAAGTTGCGCCACTTGCGATATGCTGATCGTAGCGGATAACTAGTAACCAGCTAACAAGTAGCAGCGCTTGAGATATGATGTTTTCTGTTAATCATTTATCCTAAATTTAATAAAATCTTATTAAATTAGAAGCTAACAAATGACCATTTACGATAACTATACAGAGCGTCACCCATCCTTATATTAGTGAATGATTGACAAAAAATCTAGTCTTTTCTGCCGATTCATCCGTCAGATTTTGTAAGTGTTTATATTGTTATTGGTTATATAAGATATCATAACCCATAAATAAATGATTCATAAAAAAAGCCCACTGTATTTTTGAGTGGGCTTTTTGACGTAAGTGCTTACTTAAAATTAGTCTTTCTTTTCTTCGATGAGCTCTTTTATACTGTCGTTTTTGGCTTTTGGCGCTGCCGCATTGTTAGAGCTATTATTGGCATTTTTATTCGCCGAGCTTGCATTTGAATTTTTATTATCCGAATTTGTACTGTTGGGATTGGCAGTATTATTCGGCGCCTTAGGCATGGCAACCACTGGTGGTTTTTTCGCTGAATTAGTATCAGCACCAGATACAACAGGCTTTTTGCTTTCTTGCTCAGGCTTACGGTTACTATCAGTATTCTTAGAGGCTGAGGTAGTAGGAGATTGCTCTTCTATACCGAAAATACGCTCCTCATTAACTGTCAAGGTATCAGAAGTATCAACGGACTGACGAATGCTTTCAGTCGCACTGTTATTGGTCGATTCTTGAGGAGTACGGTTGGTCGCATTGCTTGCAGTTTGCTCACTGTTATTTACCGTAGGTGTTTTTTGACGTAGCGGCACTTCACGCTTGGTTGGTCGCAGATTGACGGCACGGGTGCGTTTTGTACTTAAATCTTTTACAGGATCAGGGCGCTCATAATTATCAATGATGCTGACGTAGCGATTGATCTCTTCAGGCAATACTCGCACATTGGCAGGCAGCTTAAAATCTATCAGCTTAGCCGCACCAACTGCTTCTTGTGGACTACCCATCAAGCCATAAGTCAGCATATAACGGACTTGCTCGTTTTCATCAAGGTAGCGGAAATATGTAAATTTGCTACGGTCTTCACGTCCTTCTAGATAACTGACAATCACTTCATTTTCAGCGACATTCATGACCTGTACTGTCCACTTGCCTTTGTTGGCAAGCAGATAACGCTTATCTTTAAATTCATCAGGATAGCTGCGCAAATCACGAACCGTTTCATCAAAACTTATCGGTTGTACGTCAGTATCAAGCTCATGCAGCGATTCAATTTTCAATGGCTGCTCAAGCTCCGCACTCAGTGTTTTCGGCGCTGCTATGGGCGCGTTTTCTATCTTGGCGCCCATCGCTGGCGTTTGGCTAAACATCCATACCAAAGCGGTGGTCACACCCAACATCAGAGTCGCTATCAGCCAAATCAGCGCTTGACGGCGATAGGATTGACTCGCGGTACGAGTCGTCGAGCGAGATGCTGCCATGGAGGTGTCCTTGGTAAAGATATGCTTAGGATAGGGTCATAAAAATTATACAGATAAAGATAAAACCAAGCGCTCTATACTCACTTCAAAATAAACGAGAATCGCTTTTAGTACCGTGCTATTTCTATATTGAAAACAATTAATTGCTCATAGCCATTTATAATGTATGTTCTTTTATAGCTTACGGTGCATGCGTGGCTAGCACATCGGTGAGCAGATGCGGGTCAAAATCATTGGTTAATACTGCTTCACCCAATGATTTTAACAAAATAAGGCGGATTTGTCCGTGTTTCACTTTTTTATCATGCCCCATTAAGTCCAAAGCGGTCTGAACTTCAATAGGCGGCGGCGTGATCGGTAAATTGGCTAATGACAATATGCGCTTAACACGAGCAACCTCATCGCTCGTTAACCAGCCGATTTTTTGTGACAGCTCAGCCGCTTGTACCATGCCCGCAGCGACTGCCTCACCATGTAGCCAACTACCGTAACCTTCATGAGTTTCAATCACATGACCAAACGTATGACCAAAATTTAATAAAGCGCGTACACCTGATTCTCTTTCATCTTGGGCGACAACATCAGCTTTGTACTGGCAGCAGCGCTTGACCGCTTCACCCAGTACCGCTAAATCCAAAGCCATCATCGCAGGCAGATTGTGCTCAAGCCAAGTCAAGAACTCGGCATCCATAATCAGCGCATATTTAATAACTTCAGCAAGCCCTGCTGACAGCTCGCGCGCTGGCAGGGTTTTGAGTGTACTCATATCTGCCAATACCATTTGCGGCTGCCAGAATGCGCCAATCATGTTTTTGCCTTGCGGATGATTGATACCGGTTTTGCCGCCGACACTTGAATCCACTTGAGACAGCAAGGTGGTTGGTATCTGAATAAAATTGACGCCGCGCATAAAGCTTGCCGCTGCAAATCCCGTCATATCACCAATGACACCACCACCAAGCGCAATCAGAGTCACATCACGATTAAAATGCGCTGCCATCAGCACGTCATAAATCTGATTGATACTCGACTGGTTCTTATATTGTTCACCATCTGGGAGCACACAGACTTTGACGGTAAACTGCGCTTCAAGTTCCTCTTGTAAAGCCTTTAAATATAAAGGCGCAACCGTTTCATTGGTGACGATAAGGACTTGACGACCTGTAATATAAGGGGCAACTTGGCTAGCCATACTGCTATTTTCTGCTATTGCGTTTTCAGTAATGACGATTGGATAGTCATGACTTTGCGTATGTACTGTCAAGTCAGCATGAAACAGTGGCGTTGCCATGAAAATCTCCTTAATTCTTACGAGTAAAATTTAACTAAATAGGTATTCGATAATATTGGTCATACTAGTCATTTTTTGACATCAGTCTTTTTCAGGCTCTGAATCGACAGACGTAGAGATACAAAATGAGTTAAGCTGCTGTAATAATTGATTGACCATGTGCCGTGGATACGTATGTCCTGTTGGCATAATGATATGTGCTACTTCCCTGTACAATGGATCACGCGCGCTATATAAACCTTGCAGTATTTTTCTAGGGTTTGGCTGCTGTAATAAAGGACGCGATTTGTCTTTCGCAGTACGAGCCATTTGTACATCGACAGGCGCATTGAGATATATAACGATACCGCGCTGCTTTAAATACTCACGATTTTCAGCTGCCATCACAGCACCGCCGCCAGTCGCTAAAACAATTTGCGGTTGCTGTGTTAGCTCATCGATTGCACGCGTTTCCCGTTCGCGAAAGCCCGCTTCACCTTCTTTGGCAAATATCCAAGCGATATCGGCACCGGTCTGCGATTCGATATACCAATCGCTGTCTACAAACGAGCGCCCGAGCTGCTTTGCCAGTAATCTGCCGATTGTGGTCTTCCCTGCTCCCATCGGCCCTACCAAAAATACCGACGGTAATTCCTCAACCATAGTACTCACTCAGCTAAATTAGGTATGATACAACGTCATTGATATTCTGGCTAGTAATGAGCTGTGATTATTGTTAGTAAAATCCTTGCCAGCCTAAAAATCAACCATTAAAAAAGCAAGCACTAAGGCTTGCTTTTTATGACTCAAAACCAACTAAAATCTGACTAATCTAAGCGACTAATACCATCATTGATCAGTTTCGGCGTGATAAATATCAGTAGCTCTTCTTTGGTATTGCTGCGCACGTCTTTACGGAAGGCACGACCGATATAAGGCAAATCACCTAAGAAAGGTACTTTATCGACGCCATTATTAGTACGGTTTTTAAAGACGCCGCCTAATACAATGGTTTGACCATCTTCAACAATAACGTTGGTAGAAATCGAGTCTTCAGCGATGGCAACCTGATTGTTAATAATGGTCGGTGTGCCATTGGTGATTAGCAGCTGCAAACCAATCTTACCATCTGGAGTAATATTTGGCGTGGCTTCCAAACTTAAAGCAGCTTCTTTAAAGCTAGTAGTAGTCGCACCACTTGCTGATGCTTCTTGATAAGGAATCTGCGTACCAGAAGATACTTTTGCCGTTTGCTTATCAGAGGTCAAAATCTTTGGCGTAGAAATCACTTCACCGCGGTTGTCTGCTTGCATGGCTGACAATTCGAGATCGAGCATGAAATCAGAAATACCTAGCAAACCAAAGGCAATACGACCTGCTGGATTATCAACGCCTAAGTCAACGTTTAGATTGTCAGGACGAGTAATATCGTATTTAGGATAAGAGACGGTCTGACCATTAATAGTCGTGGTCTGCACATCAAAATCTTTTAAGTCCCATAAAGTTTGGTTACTGCCACCGACCAACAAGTTGCGGTTATTGGCAGCGCCATTTGACAAGATACCCCAACGCACGCCAATCTCTTTACTAAAGCTATCAGTCGCGCTAACGATACGCGCTTCAATCATGACCTGACGGACAGGAATGTCGATTTTACCAATCAGCTTATGGATATTTTCAATGCTGGCTGCCACATCTTTAACAATCAAAGTATTGGTACGCTCATCGACTGTTACCGTCCCACGATTAGAGAGCAAGCTATTGCTATCTTTAGTATTAGCATTGGCGCTGCCAGTATTGCTACCGCCAGAGGCTCCACCACTACCTTGAGAGATCAGGGTTAGGACATCTGCCGCTTTTGCGTAGCTTAGACGGATATATTCAGTACGTAACGGTGCATAAGACTCAACCGCTTGCTGGGCTTCAAGCTCACGTGCTTCTTGTTCAGCAAGCTCAGTTGAAGGCGCAACCAAAATTACGTTACCGTTTTCACGTTTGCCCAAATTTTTACTTTTAAGAATGATATCAAGTGCTTGATCCCAAGGTACGTTGATAAGGCGCAAGGTAATATTACCGGCGACCGAATCACTAGCAACGATATTCATCTCTGTAAACTGCGCTAAGATATCTAGGACACTACGAATCTCAACATCTTGAAACTCCATAGATAGCGCTGCACCAGTATAGACTTTTTCTTCAAGCGTCGGCTCACGTAGCAGCTCAGGTCGTCTGATACCAATATTGAGCTGACTGCCTGATTGATAGGCTTGATATTCAAAGTCGTCTTTCATATTGATGGTAATAACACCATTTTGACCTTGGTTTTTAGTATCAATACTGTCTACCAAACCACCGTTAACATTCAATCGGCGTAGCAGATTTCTAGGTACGGTACTGCCTGTCAAACGCACAACCAGCTTATTACCTTGACGCTGAACGTCTACAGGAATCGCTTCATTGGCAAGTGAGATACTAACGTTACCACCGCCATCATTCCCTGCTGAAAAATTCACAGCGCTTAGCCCATCATAGCTATACTGCTTGCTGACTTGTGCAGAGGCAAGTTGTGGGCTTAATAAAGGGTTGACACGTACGACCATGGTGTCAGCAGGTACTTGGTTTTTTGTGACCGTGGTTCTAATAGGCGCAACAGCAACGCTACTGGTTTCAACAATGGGCGTAACCACAGCCGTGGTAGTAATAGCCGAATTGCCATTTAGGACATCTTGTACAGGGTCGTTGGTAATGACTTTCGTGACCACCGGAGCAATCACTGGACGATTAGGGTCCGTAATCGTCAGCAATAATTCATTGCCATCAATCGCGGTGGTATAGTTGCCCGTCTTTTTTAGCCCAACGATAAGACGGGTGGTATTGTCACTATTTAAGGTGGTGACCTCATTGACCATACCGATATTATATTCTTTAAAGCGACTAGCAAGACCGTTTTGCACCTGTTCAAAATCCAGCACCAAACGGCTAGGATTGTCGAGCTGATAAGCGGCTGGTAATACTGGCGCACCTGAAAACCCTAAACGCATTTGCGTTACGGCTGGCGCAGTCTGCACCACAGAGACAGTGTTGATGCGCTGCTCGGCATGGGCACTGCTACTTACAGCTACCATACTCATTGCCAATGCAGAGATGGCAAAAGTAGAAGATACGCGGTTGCTCATCGTCATTACCTTGTTATTGCGTACTGTCATTATTTATTCCTCAAAAAATCTGCCGACTTAGCTTATAGGGGACACCAGCGACTGGGGTTTTTCAACAAACCCAGCACGGCTGTCTGGCACAATTTCAATCAAGTTAATCTGAGTCGGCGTGATTTCAACAATACGACCGTCATTCAATCCAAGATAATTACCCACTCTAACACTAGCAACTGAGCCATCAGGACGCTGTACTAAAGCGTACTGTTGACCTTCAGGCGAGATAACCACACCGCGAAAAATCAGTTGTGTCAGCTCGTACTGTTCAAGCGGTTCTTTGACTCGAGTTATATCAGGACGTACCCCGTCAATAAAGGTGGTCGGACCTTGTACGTTCACTAAACTCGGTGGCAAAAATGGACTACGCTGCGCACTGGCGCTATAGACAAAATCTTCTACCAGCTCGGCCTGAGGAGGAGGCTCAATCGGCTGCGCAGGCTGGTTACGGATATCAGCCATTGCCTGTTCTGCTAAACCGATACGATCCGTACAACCCGTTAGAGATAAAATAGTAGCGCTTAACAGCAATAACCTTAACTTAGGCAATTTTTGGCTAGTCATCAGTTGCCTCCTGCAGCAGCATCGGTGGGTACAGCTTCAGCCACCACTGCATCACCTTCAGGGACCGCTTCTTTTGAGCGATAGGTTTTGGTTTGCAATACCAAATTTAGCTCGGGTAAAACATCCAAGGTTGGCTGCGGATTACTGACTTCGAAGTCGTGCATGGTGATAATCCTTGGTAAAGCTGCCAAACCACTGATAAAACTACCAAATTGATGGTAGTCACCCAACGCTGCAATACGAATAGGCTGCTCAATAAAGAATTCATTTTCAATTTCAGGCTCAACAGAGATATCCTGAAAACGTATGTTACTGCCCACGCCCGTCATATTGATACCCTCAACCAATTCTGATACACGGGTATCTTTTGGTAGCTGGTCAAGCAAAGTATTAAACTCCGCTTCCATTTGAATCACTTGAGCTTGATAAGCTTGTAGATGGCGCGCGCGCGATTCTTTTTCACGGTAGCTATCGAGCAAGGTTTGTTGTTGGCTTTCTGCTGCAGTGATTTCATCGATTTTACTGCTGATTGGTAATGCCCATGACAAAGCAGCAATCAAAGCAATAATAAAACCAATGACGGTGACTTTAACAGGCAGCGGCCAACTGCCATAGTTTTCAGAATCCAATGACTCAAAACTGCGGCGAAACTCATTTAAATCAAACTGTTTTCTTTGTCTTATCACCGTCTTTTTGATTTTAATGCGGGGTTTTTTACGGGTCAGTTTCATAACTCACCTCCAGGTACAATAGCGCCATCAGCACCTTCTACAGGAACGGCCGTTTCAGACTGTACTTTAGTCGTGATTACAAACTGCACATAGCTGTCTTCAGGATAAATAGGACGCGGTTGTTCACCTGGCGTAGTGACCGTATTTTCCAAAACGGGGGCTGCTTGATAAGCGGTGATGTTTTGCTGAATATTACTTACGGCTGAATCGCCCATCCACTTACTGCTATCAAGATTGCGGATCAAGCTTGATACCACGTTTGGATTGTCAGCAAGACCTGTCAATGTTAATACATCCCCTTCACGTTTTAGGTTATTCAAATAAAGCGCTGGCGGAATGGCTTTAGCAAGATCATCCCATAGACGTACAGGTACAGGACGTCGACCTTGCAAGTCTTGAATAACTTGCATACGTGAGATGATATCTTCACGGCGCTGCTCTAAGCTATCAATCTCGACCAACGCTTTATCCAAGCGAGCGTTTTCTTGTTCAATCAGTGCATTGGCATCTAATTGTTCAGCAAGTTCGTTATTAAAATAACTCCACGTCGCAAATGCTGCAAGCAGAGACAACAGTGTCACTGCCACCACCAAGGTGATAAACTCTTTATTGCGTCGGGCACGCTCTTCTTCTCGCCAGGGCAGTAGGTTAATACGAGCCATTAGTCAAAGCTCCTTAACGCCAGACCGCAAGCGGCCATTAAGCTGGGTGCATCAATCGCCAGTTGCTCATGATCGATATGCGGCGCAATAGTCATATTAATGAACGGATTTGCAATACTCACAGGCACGCCCAATCGCTGCTGCGCCATACCAGCAAGACCCGCAATAGAGCTACTGCCACCAGCAAGGACCACATGATCGATACTACTATATTGACTTGAGGAGAAATAAAACTGTAAAGAGCGAGTGATTTGTTGGATGGTATTTTCTATAAATGGTGTTAAGACATCAGTATAATAATCATCAGGTAGAGCACGCTCGCGCTTACTAATAGAAGCTTCTTCAGCAGACAAACCATAGCGGTTTTGGATGGCTTCCGTCAGCTGATTGCCTCCAAATAACTGCTCACGACTATAGATAAACTCGCCATTTTTGGCGACATATAATGTTGTTTGATTGTGTCCGATATCAACCAGCGCCACCAAATCTGGCAAGTTTGGCAGACTGTCTGCCATCAAGCCAAAAGCACGCTCAATGGCATGCGACTCAATATCCATTATCTTGGTTTGCAGACCACCAAAGGTTAAGGCATCAACCCTTTGGTCAACGTTTTCTGAACGAGAGGCGGCAAGCAGTACTTGCACCATGTCATCATTAATAAGAGAGGGACCCAATACTTCAAAGTCCAAATTGACGTCTTCTAGCGGATAAGGTATGTATTGGTCAGCATCCAAACGAATTTGAGCTTCACGCTCAACGTCACTTAGCACCATATCCATATCGATGATTTTAGTAATCACCGCTGATCCTGAGACTGCTGTGGCTGCACTACTACCCGCCGCTTGGCAACGCCTTGCCAAGCCTGCTATAGTATTGCCTACCACTTCCGTGTCTACAATGAGTTTGTCGATGACTACGCCTTCAGGTAATATTTCAGTACCATAAGATCTTAGGTGGAAAACGCCTTGTTGGCGCTGTATGTCAACCAACTTCACTGAGGTGGTACAGATATCCACGCCAATCAAATGTCGACTCTTAGAAGTAAATAGCCTCACAAACTCTATACCTTATATTAAGTGTACAATCTGATAGTTATTTGTAATAATTTAGTACAATACTTTACTTAACAGATAGATTCAAGCATTTAAATGTCCTGTAGAGGCTAACTTACACATTTATTATTACTTGGCTATTTTGTTCAAGGTATAATGTTTTTTATCTGTTGCAAACCTTAATCGATAAGTCTGACTATGACCAAAAAAAATGCCACCGTTCGTCTCATTCACTTTTTGGTGGGGCTTTTCATTGCCTGTCTAGCGTTGGCGGTTGTATTAGCGCTTGCCGTTCCTATTGGCTTCTATGGTATGGCGATGTATTTATCGCCAACGTTGCCAAGCACGCAAGAGATTAAAACAGCAACTTTAGAGATGCCATTACAGATATATAGTAGTGATGACAAATTGATTGGGCAATATGGCAACCGTTTATCATTGCCTATTACCTTTGAAGAGATACCGGAAGACTTGACCCATGCTTTTTTAGCAGCAGAAGATTCTTCATTTTTTCAGCACAGCGGTATTAGTATTAAAGGATTAGGGCGCGCGGTCACCGAAGTGGTGACGGATGATGAAAGCCAAACAGGTGGCTCGACCATCACCATGCAGGTCGCCAAAAACTATTTTCTAAGCTCAGATCGCACGTTAAATCGCAAACTAACGGAATTATTTTTAGCCCGTAAGATTGAAGACGAGCTGAGTAAAAACGATATTCTTACCCTTTATGTCAATAAAATTTACTTAGGTGAAGGCGCTTACGGTATTCGTGCTGCTGCCAAAAAATATTATAGTAAATCGTTAGAAAATCTCACCATTGCTGAGATGGCAATGCTTGCAGGTTTGCCGAAAGCGCCCTCTAAATACAATCCTGTTGCCAATCCAAGCCGTGCGCTCACGCGCCGTAACTGGATTATTGGTCGCATGCATGAATTGGGTTACATCGACAAAACCCAATATGACGAAGCTATTAATGCGCCCATCGGTATTAAGCTTTATCAAGAAAAGCTGGATGTTAATATGCCGTATTTGGCAGAAATGACGCGCGCCGCTTTGGTTGATCGTTATGGTGAGCAAGTTATGCATGGCGGCTGGCGTGTACGCTTGACGGTTGATAGTCAAGCACAAATAGATGCAGAAAAGGCAATTTTATCTGGCTTGGTTGCTTATGAGCATCGCCATGGCTGGCGCGGCGCCGAAGCAAATGATGAACCGCTAAAGAATTTCAGTCGATATAGCAATATGTCGCCAGCCAAAGTGACTAAAGTGAATAGCAGTAGTTTTGAGGCAACCATGCTTTCAGGAGAAAGCGTGACCGTTAATTGGTCTGGTATGCGCTGGGCACGTAAATACATCTCTGCTGATCGCATTGGTTATTTTCCAAGTAATGCCAGCCAAATAGTGAGTAAGAACGATATTATTCGCCTGATACCGACTGCTAGTGGTGGCTGGCAGCTTGGTCAAATACCTGAGATACAAGGTAGTTTGGTTTCTCTGAATCCTGATACCGGTGGTGTTCGTGCCTTGGTCGGTGGCTTTGATTTTAACCATAGTAAATTTAACCGTGCTCTGCAGGGCTGGCGCCAACCGGGTTCCACCATTAAACCCCTTGTCTATACAGCAGCATTAGAAAAAGGCTATCGTCCAGATAGTATAGTTTCGGATCGCCCGCTGCAAGTAGGTGACTGGAAACCAAAAAACTCTGATGGTCGCTTCTTAGGTGATATCACGTTAAGCCGCGGACTTTATTTATCACGTAACCTAGTGTCCATTCGTCTTTTGCAAGCGATTGGTATCTCTGACGCTCGCAACTTATTAGATGAATTTGGTCTTGATAAAGAGAAGCTGCCAACTACCTTGTCTTTAGCATTGGGTACAGGTCAAGCAACCCCATTACAAATGGCAACCGCTTACGCCACCTTTGCCAATGGCGGGCATCGCATTCAACCTTATTTTATTGAACAAATTTATAACTATAATAATAAGCTTTTATTTCAAGCCAATCCTCAGCAAGCTTGTGCCCTATGTTTCAATGAGCAGCTCGACGATGTCAATAAAAAACTAACTGAAGAATATGATGCAAAAATAGAGGAGAGTAAAAAAGTAGCTGAAGACGATAAAACAGGCGACGCTAAAGAATCGCCGGCAAGTAAAAATACAGAAACTGATATAGAGGCTGACAAGAGTAAAACCCCTACTAAAGACAGTAACGAGATTGATGTGAGCATTTATGATGCCAGCCCAGAATCAGATCGCCTAAAAGCACCTGTTGTACAGTACGTACGCGCTGAACAAGCTCCGCGTATTTTAAAGCCTAAAGTCGCTTATGAGATGGCAGATATCTTACGTGATGTAATACAGCGTGGTACAGCGTTTAAAGCAAGAGCTTTGGGACGTGATGATATTGGCGGCAAGACAGGAACCACCAATGAAGCGAAAGATGCTTGGTTTGCAGGCTTCCATCCTACCAATGCAACCGTCGTCTGGATGGGATTTGACCAACCATCAACCATGGGTCGTCGCGAATATGGTGGTGTGGCAGCCCTACCCGTTTGGATGGATTTTATGAAAGCCCAACTTAACGACACGCCTAGCCAATGGGTCTCTATTAATAACCGTGCCAAGTCCAAGAAACAACAGCAAAACATTATAGAAATGATGGATGAAGGGGTCACTGAACTTGATGGCGAAGATACTGATACAGGCAAATCGGAAAAACCAGTAAAGACGTCTATTCAGAAGCGCCAGCCACCTGCTCCAAAACCTGTTGAAACGCCGGCAGTTACGACCGCTGTTAAACCTGCTAATAATGGTATTACTAATAGCCCAGCGCAGAAACCAAAACCATTAGTAGTCAAGCCTGTAGAACGTATGCCAGTGATGCCTGAGTAATAGACTGCTTAGAGCGTCTGCTTTCTATATTGATACATTTAAAAAGGCTGGTTCAGTAAACACTGAGCCAGCCTTTTTTATAGGGCATATTTCAATTGCATTTAATTTTATGCCCTACTCAGCTTAAAGGTAGCAGCTAATCATTAAGTACTCATAACGAAGCTTTGAAAATATAATCTAAGCCATAAGAACTAAAACTCCACCATACCAGCACGTAGCTGATCAATCAGCTCCAAAAACTGCTGACGCCATTCACGTATGGTCGCATCATCTGGCAACCATTGATTGGACAGTGTCACTACATTGACAATCAAATCAGGCACTTGTTTTTTGTCATCAGCCGCTTTATCCACCGAATGCTCAGATATCACGGCATATAGACAACGCTGATAGGCATGTTCTATATCAGCCAGAAATCCTTGCTGCTGTAACTGCTTTAGACGCTGCACTTCAGGTGATACTTGCGTACGCTCCATCAGTGCTTCTTCGATATCTAGCAATGTCGGCGTCGTCAGCGTTATATTATAAAAGTGACCAAGCTCTTGTAAAAAAGCTAAAAACGTACCGTATAGATGAAAAATAGCGGTCTCACAATGTGCTTGATATAACTGCTTGTCAGTTGTGTCTGCAGCGGCTTGACAGGCAAGGCGGCAAAAATATAGCTTTTGATTGGTACGGTCAGCTTGATATTTGGCAACGCGAGTTTTATCTGCCATGCGCTTATCCTTTTTAGTGAGTACTGCTAAAAATAATCGGAAATTATGAATACTTATGAATACTTATGAATACTTATGAATACTTATGAATACTTATGAATACTAGAGCCAAAATCTCTGACTATTTAAGTTATGCAGTGTACTATTTTATCTCATCATTTCCCAAGAAAAAACTTGTTGTGATGGAATTTTAAAGCAAAAAAAGCCAGCAACTTAGGCTGGCTTTTTTATTTATTCAAATAACTAAACGCTATCTAGCTTAATGATTACCTTGATTCAATTCTTGAGCAAAGGCTTCATCGAAGCTTGCAAAGTCTGTCGCATCAGTCGTTGCTGACATATCAAACGCCGCATTTAAGTCTTTATCTTGCAGTTTTTGCTCTGCTTTTTCTTTACGAGCTTTATGATAAGCAAGACCAGTACCAGCTGGAATCAAGCGACCAACGACTACGTTTTCTTTCAGACCACGTAATTCATCCACTTTACCAGTGACCGCAGCAGCCGTTAGGACACGAGTCGTTTCCTGGAACGATGCGGCTGAGATAAAGCTTTCGGTTGCCAAGCTTGCTTTGGTAATACCAAGTAATTGACGCTCAAACTGCACTGGGAATTTATCTTCCGCTTCCAGCTTGGCATTCAGTGCTTTGATATCAGCATATTCTACTTGATCACCTTTAAAGTGGTTTGAATCGCCGCCATCAGTAATCTCAACTTTACGCAACATCTGACGAATAATAACTTCGATGTGCTTATCATTGATTTTTACACCCTGCAGACGATAAACGTCCTGTACTTCGTTGACGATATAATCAGCAAGCGCAGTTTGTCCCTTCAGACGTAAGATATCATGCGGATTCTGTGGACCATCAGCAATAACCTCACCACGAGCAAC
>Ga0136557_1000336_pt1 | contig 37305 bp, 31 predicted proteins | sample AntRauTorckE6832_FD_104796 | JGI IMG/M metagenome (GOLD analysis project Ga0136557, IMG submission 104796) | Saline lake microbial communities from Rauer Islands, Antarctica - Metagenome Torckler E6 #832 | ecosystem: Environmental > Aquatic > Non-marine Saline and Alkaline > Saline | place...
GGGGGAGGTCTTGAATCGGAACGTCTTCTTCTTGCTTACAGAACAGGAATTTTCCCCTGGTACGACAATTCTACTCCAATACTCTGGTGGTCTCCGGATCCTAGAATGGTTCTTTTTGTAAAAAATTTTCACATTCCTAAATCCCTGAAAAAAAAAATCAGGCAAAATCATTTTAAAGTTACAATGGACAAAAGCTTTGAGGCTGTTATTACCGAATGTGCATACTCAAGGGCACGAAATGGTGAAGAAACCTGGATAACTGATGAATTGATCGATGCATATACACGGCTTCACAATCTCGGGTATGCTCATTCAGTTGAAGTATGGAGCGATAATGAGCTTGCAGGAGGTCTATACGGTGTATCTCTTGGAAGAGTTTTTTTTGGTGAGTCTATGTTTACAAAAATAGATGATGCATCTAAAGTCGGTTTTGCATATCTTGTTAAGCAGCTTGAAAAATGGAACTTTCCTTTGATCGACTGTCAGGTTGCTACTGACAACTTGTCCAGATTTAATGCTGAAGAGATCTCAAGAAAAGATTTTTTAAAAATTATCGCCAGGTATCTGGATAATTATTCAGATGCTGTAGGGAAATGGGAGTTTGATAAAGATCTTAAGTTAATTTAAAATTTTTAATCCGGGTTATTTTATGAATCAGACTTATCTTTTTTATGATTTAGAAACAAGCGGTCTTAATAAATGTTTTGATCAGATTATTCAGTTTGCTGCTGTAAGAACTGATAAAGATTTTAATATCATTGATACCGAAAACTTTAATATCAGGCTAAGGGACGATATAATTATATCTCCTGAAGCTCTTTTAGTTCATAAGATTTTCCCTGAACAGCTTAAAGAGGGAATATCAGAAGTTGATGCTGTATATAAAATTCATAAGATGATGAATGCTCCGGGTACAATTTCCCTTGGTTATAATACTCTTGGTTTTGATGACGAGTTTTTAAGATTTGCTTTTTACAGAAATCTTCTTACTCCGTATACGCATCAATTTAAAAATAATTGTTTCAGAATGGATATTTATCCAATGGCTGTTTTTTATTATCTTTTTTCTGACAGTGATTTGATAAAGTGGCCTTATAAAGATAATGAAATCTCTTTAAAACTTGAAAACCTAGCGTCTTTAAACGATTTGACTCAGGGTGCTGCACATGATGCTTTTGCTGATGTTGAAGCTACTTTAAACCTTGCAAAACTTTTTTTAGAAGATAAAAATGTATGGAAATACTTATCAGATTTTTTTGTAAAAAATTTTGATAAAAAAAGGTGTGACGCAATAAATGAAGCATTTCAGTCAAGAATTGGAATTCACAGAGCAGGTCTTTTTGTGGACGGTAAAATAGGTAAAAAGAATAACTTCATGGCTCCCTGTTTATGCCTTGGCAAGTCAGTCCCTTATTCCAATCAGACAATATGGCTGAGGCTTGATTTAGATAATATTTCAAAAATAACAAAAGAAAACATTGAAGAAAATTCATATATAATCCGGAAAAAATTCGGTGAACCTCCTTTCATACTTCCTCTTCATGACAGATTTATGTCCAGATTGAATACAGAACAGCTTAATAATTTTAATTATAATTTAAATTACCTTCGCGAAAACCAGGAACTTTTTGAAGATATCTGCAATTATTATATAAATTACAGATATCCTGTTGTTGAAGGTGTTGATCCTGATGCAAAGCTTTATGAAAGGGGCTTTATGTCTGACAGTGAACAGATAAAATGTTCAAAGTTTTATGAAGTCTCTTTGGATGATAAAGTAAAAATGATTGATCAGCTTGATAAAACAAATCAGCTTCTTGCAAAAAGACTTATTTTCCGGAACTATAACTGCGAAGATTATCCTGAAATAATAGAAGAGAAAAAAAGATATTTTGAAGCAATAAATCCATCTGATGAAAATGATGCGCCCATAGATTTTTTCGGGAATAAAAGATTAACTCCGAAAGAAGCATTGATCAAAACCAATGATCTTTTATCTGATAATAATTTGAATAGTGATGAAAAAGATATTCTTTTTGGTATAAAATCAGAGCTTATGAATAAGTTTAACCTTGCTTAAGATCTAAATTGCTTACAGTTTTTATAAAGGAGGTTCTTATGAATGAAAAAGATCCGCAGTTTTATCTCAAACCGACTTTTTTTATGGATTCAGACAATCAAATTGTAAAAGATTTTGCTTTAGAACATACTTCTGAAGATATGGAGCGTAAGCAAAAAGCAGTATCTCTTTTTTATGCAGTAAGGGATGAAATTTTTTACAGCCCGTATGACATCGATTTTACAAGAGAAGGAATGAAGGCAAGTTCAATAATTGAAAGAAAAAAAGGTTATTGTGTTGCAAAGGCTGTAGCATTATGCGCAGCTCTCAAAGCTGTTGAAATTCCGGCAAGAATAGGACTTGCAGATGTGAAAAATCATCTTACCACAAAAAGACTTAAAGAGGTTATGGGTACTGATACTTTTTACTATCACGGATACACAGAGCTTTATCTTAATAATAACTGGATTAAGGTTACTCCGACTTTTAACAAAGAGCTTTGTGATAAATTCAGGGTTAAACCACTAGAATTTGACGGAGAACACGACTCTCTTTTCCATGAATATGACGAAAAAGGGAGAAAGCATATGTCATATCTTAAAGATTTCGGACATTTTGATGAACTTCCGTATGAAGAGATAAAAAGGCGTTCTCTTGATGTGTACAAAAATCTTTTTTCCAAGGTAGATACTACGATATCGGGAGATTTTGCAAAAGAAGCAGAGGAAGAGTTTTCAGGAAAATAAGAGTAACAGGTCTTATATAAAATCCGGGAATAAATAAAAGCCGGGTTAAAACCCGGCATTTTATTAACTACTTACTGAACGAAAACCTGATTTTTGCTCATTTTTAAGCTAGATTTAAAATTTAATCTTAATAAATACAACAGTATTATGCTGTTAAATTTTTCATATGCTGTAACTGAACAAAAATTCCGGTTTTGCTAAATACTAGATAAGACTCTTTTTGAGACTTTCGTCTGCAGGTTCTTCACCAAGCCAGATACCAAACAGAGCTTTTTTAAAGTCAAGTCCGGGTATCACACCTTTTTCTGTACCGTTTTTTTCAACTACAACACCTGTTTCAGGTATATAAGTCATAATATACTCATCTTCTTTTACAATTTCGTCACGGAAACAGTTGTTGAAAATATCTATTTTGTCCTGAAGAGCTTCTGTGTTGCCGTTTGTTGAAGCTTCAAATCCTTCTGTCATAGCAGACTGCATTTTTTCCTTTGAAACAAGTCCGGTTGTAATTACCAGTTTGATCGACATCGGTTCGTCAGCATTTATTATTTCTGTAGCATTTGTGGATTTGGAATTAAGGTAAAGACCGCAGGCATAAACTTTGATAAACATTTTACTTCTTACACCGGCTCCGTTAAGAACCATTTCTGTTCCTGAGATAGTTGTTTTTTCAGGGAATTCAACGCCTGCGATTTCCTGTGCCATTACACTTGATGACATCAATAAACTGATAATTAAAACAGCCATTAATTTTTTCATAATACAGCTCCTTTGTTTTGAGATAATAAAAAATTAGATTGTAGAGGGTTATTCATGTATGAATACATTGTTATTGTTTAGTAACGTAAATTTTAAATATGTTCAAGTAATAACAATTAATAAATTAATTTATTCAGGTTTTTAAAGAGCCTGTAAGCTCGGATACAGATAGTATTTTATGTTTTTTTAAATACTTTGACATTTTACTTATTATTTTTTCGCAGGTTTTGGGGTTGATAAAATTCCCTGTTCCTACCTGTACAGCAGAAGCACCTGCAATAAGAAATGAAAGAGCATCCTTGTAATTTGTTATTCCTCCGATTCCTATTACAGGAATATCTACAGCTGAGGCTGCTTCATAAACCATTCTGAGAGCTACAGGGCGTATGGCAGGTCCTGAAAGGCCTCCTGTAATATTTGCAAGGAGAGGTTTTCTGGTTTTTATATCAATTGCCATTCCTGTGATTGTGTTTATAAGAGAAACAGCATCTGCACCTGCTTTCTGTGCACTTTCAGCTATAGGTTTGATGTCTGTTACATTCGGGGTAAGTTTGACGATAAGAGTTTTATCTGTTTCAGATCGTATTTTAGATATCAGACTGAAGCATGATTCGGGAGAAGTTCCAAATGCAAGCCCGCCTTTTTTAACATTTGGGCATGATATATTAACTTCTACAGCAGATATATCAGGCTCTTTGTTTATGATTTTTGTCAAACCAACGTAATCTTCTTCTGTCTGACCGTATAAGTTTGTAATTATATGTGTATTGTATTTTTTAAGAACCGGAAGCTTTGATTTAATAAAAGCTTCAATTCCTATATTTTCCAGACCTACAGCATTTAAAAGTCCTGACGGAGTTTCAACAACTCTTGGTGAAGGATTTCCTTTGGAAGCCTCAAGTGAAAGACCTTTCACAATTATAGCCCCCGGTTTTGAAATATCTGTTACATCAGCGTATTCAAGTCCGTAGCCAAAAGTACCTGATGCCGGGATTACAGGGTTTTTTAATATAATTTTTCCTATTTTTACTGAAAGATCGGGATAAGTCATAACTAGCCTTTAACAAGATTTAATTTGTAAATATTTACCTTTAATAAGATTTAATTTTATCTATTTCAATAAATTTTATTTGTTCTTGCCTGATTTTTTTTTTCGGGTTAAGTTAATAAATATTTAAGGAGATTAAGTTATGATAAACTCAGGGCTGCAATACCCTTTTGGAAATAAAATCAGAAAAATAAGGGAGAAAAAGAATCTTACCCTTAAAACTGTTGCATCCGAGGCCGGTGTCAGCGAAAGTCTTATATCACAAATTGAAAGAAACAAGGTATCACCTTCCATAGATACTCTTCTTACAATTGTTGATGTTCTTGATGTAGATATTGAATATATTTTCAGAGATTACAGAAAAAAAAGGTCAGTAAGTGTTGTAAGATCTGATGAAAGAAATACAAGAACTATTGGTGATATCACTTATCAGCAGCTGTCTTCAATTATCTCTGCAGAAGGAAAAACCCATGATATAGAGGCATATATTATTGAGATACCGGAAAACGGAGAAAAAGGAAGCAGTGAGTATGGACATGCAGGAAAAGAGCTCGGTTTTATTATAAGCGGTGAAGGAACACTTGAATACGGAGGTTTTAACTATAACCTTAAAAAAGGTGACAGTGTATCTTTTGCTTCAGATATACCGCATAAACTTAAAAACAGCGGTAATAATGTACTCAAGGCGATGTGGGTAACTACACCGCCAAGACTTTTTATCAACAAATAAAAAAATAAAAATACAAGGAGTTATATTACAGATGGGAAAAACAATAGCTGAAAAAATATTTGATGCTCATCTTGTAGATACACCGGAAGAAGGAGTTAATGTACTTCGTCTTGATGCGGTATTCTGCCATGAAATAACAACACCAATAGCAGTCAATGACCTTCAAAGAAGAGGCAAAAACAGAGTTTTTGATCCTGATAAAATAAAAGTAGTAATAGATCATGTAACACCTGCCAAAGATTCAAAAACTGCTCTTCAGGGTAAAATTTTGAGAGACTGGTCAAAAAAAAATAATATTAAAGATTTTTTTGATATAGGCAGAAATGGAGTCTGCCATGCTCTTTTCCCTGAAAAAGGGTTTGCAAGACCTGGTTATACTATTATTATGGGTGATTCCCATACTTGTACCCACGGAGCTTTCGGAGCTTTTGCAGCCGGAGTCGGAACTACTGACCTGGAAGTAGGTATTTTAAAAGGTGTTTGTGCTTTTAAATATCCTGAAACTGTTAAAATAGAGATAAGCGGCAGTTTAAATAAAGGCGTTTATGCCAAAGATGTGATTTTATATTTAATCGGTCAAATTGGTGTAAACGGAGCTACAAATAAGGTAATAGAGTTTACTGGTGAAGTAATAGATTCAATGAATATGGAAGAGAGAATGACTCTTTGCAACATGGCAATTGAAGCAGGCGGCACTTCGGGAATCTGCAGTCCTGATGAAAAAACAGTAGATTATCTCTGGCCTTTTATAGAAAAAGATTTTGATTCTAAACAGCATGCCCTTGATGAGTATACCAAATGGGTATCTGATGAAGATGCTGAATATACTTCAGTTATAAATATTGATGCTTCCGTGGTTCAACCTGTGGCTACTTACGGATTTAAACCAGATCAGGTAAAACCTGTAAGTCAGTTTGAAGATGTAAAAGTAGATCAGGTTTATATAGGTTCATGCACAAACGGGAGACTTTCTGATCTTGAAACGGCAGCAGAGGTTCTTAAAGGAAAAAAAATAAATGATGATGTAAGGGGAATAGTTTCTCCTGCAACACCAGATGTTTACAAACAGGCTCTTGAAATGGGAATTATACAGATTTTCATGGATTCAGGGTTTTGTGTTACAAACCCCACCTGCGGAGCATGTCTTGGAATGAGCAATGGTGTTCTTGCAGAAGGTGAAGTCTGCGCATCAACTACCAACAGGAATTTTAACGGAAGAATGGGTAAAGGCGGAACTGTTCATCTTATGAGTCCTGCAACAGCTGCTCAGACAGCTATATCAGGCTTTATTGAAAATTCACCGTTTTTTAAAGGTTAAGGAGTTATATATATGAAGAATTTTAACGGAAAAGTTTTATTTCTTAACAGAGATGATATAAACACTGATGAAATTATACCTGCAAAATATCTTACAGAGATATCAAAAGAAGCTTTAAAGCCTTATCTGCTTGAGGATCTTACTCTTGGAGGTTTTAACCGGAAGCAGATTGAAGATGCATCTGTTGTAATAACAAGAGAAAATTTCGGGTGCGGATCATCAAGGGAGCATGCTCCCTGGGCCTTTGAAGTGAACGGTATTAATATAGTTATTGCACAGTCTTTTGCCAGAATTTTCAGGCAGAATATGTTTAACTGCGGAATGATGGCTGTAAATCTTCCAAAGGAAGAAATCGATTCTTTGTTTGATGAATTTGGAAATGAAAAAGAGGTTTATCTTGAAACAGATTTAAAAAATAAAACTTTTACAATAAGATCCGGAAAAAAGAAAAAACATATAAAGTTTTCTATTTCCGGTTTTGATGAAAAGCTTGTTAATTCAGGTGGATGGGTCGATTTCGCAGATAAGAATTATTAGTTTTTATTTCTGAATAAAAAAATAGAAGCTTATTTTTATAAATGTTTATGATGGAAAGGCCTGGTATAAATCAGGCCTTTTTTAATCAGCAGATATACATGATTTTATTTTAACTAAACCTGTGATACTGATAATGTGTTTTAAGAACTTTACTTCGAGTTTCAGGCAGAAAAAAGAATTTTTCTGTACTGTATTTAATAAAAAAAATATACAGGGAAAAGTATGAATGAAATAAAACTTGTTCTTATTGATTTCGGCGGTGTTCTTGCTCAGGAAGGTTTTAAGCAGGGAATAACAGAGCTTGCTGAAAATTATGATTTTGAGGTTGATGCTTTAAAAAAAACAGCATTTGATCTTGTATATGACTGCGGTTTCACAAAAGGTGAATCTGATTCTGATCAATTTTGGGATCTCTTTAAGAAAAAAACCGGTATTAAAGATTCCAACAGTGAGCTTACCCGGTTTATACTCGATAGATTCATTGTAAGAGATGAAATGGTCGATTTTGTAAAAAAGCTGAAAAAGAAAAATATTAAAACAGCAATTTTAAGCGATCAGACAAACTGGCTTGATGAACTAGATAAAAAATACGATTTTTTCAGATACTTTGATAATATTTTCAATTCATATCATATGGGTATTACAAAAAAAGAACCGAAAATGTTTGATATTGCACTTGAAAAAATGGGGGAAAACCCCGAAAATACGCTTTTTATAGATGATCATAATCCTCATATTAAAAGGGCTGAAGAAAAAGGTATAAAAGCTTTGTTATTTAAAGATCCGGATGATTTCAGAATAGAGATAAAAAAGTATTTTAATGATATAGAAATTTAAAAAAATAAAGTTCGGGTAAATTATGAAAAGATTTGAAGAATTGTTTGAGGAACTAAAAAAAAAAAAAGAAAACAACGATCCTGACTCAGGTACAGTTAAAGCCCTGAATGGAGGAGTGCATAATATCGGAAAAAAGCTTATAGAAGAGGCTGGTGAAGTCTGGATTGCCTCTGAGTATGAAGGGCGTGAAAAAACAGCTGAAGAGATTTCACAGCTATTGTACCATATTCAGGTAATGATGCTGGCATGTGATTTAACACTGGAAGATGTATATAAATATCTTTAAAAAACGGAGATTAGTTTAAAATGTTGAAAATCGCTCTTCCAAACAAGGGTAGTTTGTCAGAAGATGCTGTTGATCTTGTTCGTTCTGCTGGTTATTCCTGTCGCAGAGTCGGCAAGGAGCTCATGATAACAGATACTGAAAACAGCATAGAATTTGTTTTTTTAAGACCGCGTGATATAACAGTTTATGTAAGCAGGGGAATTCTTGATCTTGGAATTACAGGGAGGGATCTTGCCGTTGACAGTAATACAGATGTTTTTGAAGTATTCGATCTCGGTTTTGGCAGATCATCTTTTTACTATGCAGGCAAATCAGGTGAGTTTGAAAATATTTCCGACCTGAACGGTAAAAGAATAGCTACATCATATCCTGAAATAGTTGCCTCTGATTTTAAAGATAAAGGTTTTAAAGCAGATATAGTAAAGCTTGACGGAGCCGTGGAAATATCCATAGAACTTGGAGTAGCAGATGCTATAGCTGATGTTGTTGAAACAGGAAGAACCCTTAGGGAAGCCGGGCTTGAAGTTATTGGAGAGCCGGTTTTAAAATCTGAAGCAGTTCTTATATCAAGAACAGAAAAAGCTCTTGAAAATAAAGAGGTTTATTTGTTTACCCAGAGAGTCAAAGGGATTCTTACTGCAAGAGAATATGTAATAATAGAATATGATGTAAAAGAAGAAATGCTTGAAAAAACTTGTGAAGTAACTCCGGGAATAGAATCTCCAACAGTTTCACCTTTAAGTAAAAAAGGCTGGATTGCTGTAAAATCAATGGTTAAGAAAAAGGATGTTAACCATATGATGGACCAGCTTGCAGAAATTGGAGCTAAAGGAATAATAGTAAGTGAGATAAGAACCTGCAGAATTTAAAAAAAGAGTTTAATAAATGATAAATTCAAAAGCTTTGATAGTAGAACATACAAATAAGCCTTCAAATCTATGCCTTGCAGCTGCAAGAATATCAACTACCAAAGGGAGTGCCCTTGAAATTTTCAATGAAAGCATGGGAAAAGAGGACACATCTTTAATAGGAAAAGTCCTTGAAATGGGCCATCATTCTGTTTCTGAACATGCTTTTTTCACAATAGTTTTTGATAATGTTTCAGTAATTGTTGAGCAGTTTTTAATAGAATTCAGGCTTGCTTCCTTTACAGTAAAGTCGAGAAGATATGTAGATTATAAAAAGATGGGTTTTGTTTTTCCCGAATTAAGATTTAATGATGATGTAGATGATGAGGAAAGACAAAATCTTGAAAATCAGTACAAAGAAGGCATAGCTTCATTGTTCAGCGCATATTCAAACCTTACTGAAGAAGGGATTCCAAGGGAGGATGCTAGATTTATACTCCCTTATGCATTCAGAAGCAATTTTTACTGCACTGTAAATGCAAGAGAACTTATGAAGATAATTTATTCCGCATGTCACGGAAGAGGTTCTCAATATCCTGAAATAAAAAAGCTTGGTCAAATGCTTCTTGATCAGTCAAAAGCTATTTTTAACGAGCCTTTTTCAATGATTGAAAAAATAGCTAAGTTTAAAGATGAACTTCCTCAAAAAGTAAGAACCGCATTAAAAGATAAACTTGATTCTGATTATCTTCCTGATAAAAAAGCTGAACTTATTTCATCAACTGAAAATGCTTCTGTTAATATGGTTTTATCAGAAATTGCAGCAGAAACAGGAATAAGTTCAGAAGATGCTATTAATATTATAGAAAATGAACCTGGAATTTATCAGGATATAATTAAATATATAGTAGAAGACGGAAGACCACGAGCTTTGGAAACTATTAATTTTGGATTCAGGATAAACAGGATGACCCTTGCATGTCTCACTCATCTTGTAAGGCACAGAATTCAGTCTGTTATTGTTCCTGGACTTCATTACGGAGTAAGGGTTAATGATTTTATAATACCTGCAACTGTAAAAAAGAATGAAAAAGCTTTAAATATTTATGAAAAATCATATGAAAATCATATAAAATTATATACTATTTTTAAAGATAAGCTTAAAAACAGTAATGATCTTGCATATTTTTTACTTGCCGGAATGAGGCTTGATGCAGTTTCTTCAATGAATGCTAGGGAACTTTTTCATTTTTTCAGGCTCAGAACATGTATGAGAGCCCAGTGGGAGATAAGAGATATTGCATGCGAAATGCTTTCATTACTTAGAGAAAAAGAGCCTGATATTTTTAAAAAAGTAGGCCCCGGTTGCTATATGGACGGAAAATGTCCCGAAGGGAAATTTACATGCGGAAAAATGGATGAAGTTAAAGAATTTATTTCTAGACTATAATTTTATTTTTTCCTGATTTTTTGCTTTTTCTGCTGTTTTTAGGGGAATAAAATCTACATTTTGCCCCGGAACTTTGAAAAACAACAAGAGAAGGCATAGTTCCGCTTTTGAAGCCCAAAGCTTTGCATCCGTGGGGATGCTGATTGTCCCAGGTTACGTAGTAGTACTCACATTTATGACAGTTAATACGGTTATTGGCCATGTCTCAAATAAGTCTCGAAAAAAGTATTTCAAGAAACAATAGTATTTTTAATTTATATAATGAGAAAAGGAAATCTCTTTTCAGGGAAATTTCTCCTAAAGAGAGTATACAAATTCTTTATCTTCTTCCATGGTTATTAAGCATAAATCATAACAAATGTCCAGGGTTTGTACCTGATATGCAGGGTTCTTTCAAGGTTTTCGGGATAGATAATTCATCTGATATAAAAAAAAAAGAGCCTTTGTTTAAAAAAATGTTCAAGGTTGATGAACCTGGGCAGCTATATCTTAAAAACAAGGATTTGTTTGTTCTTGACGGCTTATATACAATAGGCAGCATTGGAAGTATTGCACAGACAGCATATTCAGATTGTGATATCTGGGTATGTGCCGATTTCAAAAAAATGGGGAGAAAAAATCATCAGTACCTCACAGAAAAAATCAACCTGATCAAAGACTGGTTTGATGCAAACTGCAAAATTCCCCTTTATTTTTTTATTTCAGATATCAATGATGTAAAAAACGGATATTTTGGAAAACTTGACAAAGAAAGTTCCGGATCTGCACAAAAAAATATTCTTATGGAAGAGTTTTACAGAACAACTCTTGTAATTATGGGAAAAACTCCTTTCTGGTGGGTATGTTATGATAATAATCAAAAACTTGATTACGAATCTACATTTGAGAAAATAAATTCCGGAGTATCAGGTGGATATGAATATATAGATTTTGGAGATCTTCCTCAGATAAAATCAGAAGAATTTCTTGGAGCTTCTCTTTGGCAGCTTCAGAAAGCTCTTGCAAGTCCGCTGAAGTCTGTAATTAAAATGGCATTGCTGAACAGGCATATTGAGGACTCTCAAAGACGCCTTGCTGCAGATATTTTCAGAGAAGAGATTTTAAATTCAAAAAACAATGACTTTATCGATCCTATGACATTTACAGTTGATTTGATTTTGAAAAGCTTCAGTTCAAGGTTTGATGAATCAAGGCTTTCTTTTTTAAAAGAATGTTTTTTCTTAAGATGTAATATGAAAGTTGTAGAAAGAAATCAGCTTAAAAAGGACCTTGTAAACAGATTTTTAAAAAACTCAGGCATACCAAGAGATGTTCAGCATCATCTTTCAAACTTTAATAACTGGGATATGGCAACCCAGATCCAGCTTGGGAAAAGACTTGTTCAGGAACTTTTTGGTTTTTATAAAATAATTTCATCGGCGGGCAGGCAAAATGCCCATATAAATAAAAGAGATTTAACTGTTCTTGGCAGAAAAATAGCCTCAATTTATCAAAAGAAAAAGCATAAGGTCAACCTTGTTCCCAAGCCTGTAGAGCAGTTTAATCTTCTTGATATTACCTTTGTTTATGAAGATAAAGTCTGGAAGGTTTTTGCTGGTAATGACCGGTCTGTTCCTCTGTTTAAAGGTGCTGATATAGTAAGGGCTGCTGCCTTTACTGTATGGAATGATCTTTTCAAAGTGGGAAGAATCAGGATGGAGCCTAATCCTACAAGCGTAAGTCTTCAGGAAATTATTAACCTTTCTTTAAAGCTCAAGGATTTTCTGGGGAGATGTGATGTTCTTGATAATTCTCCATTATTTTATCTGAAAAAAGAAAGAATTCAGAAGGTTTTTATTGTTGTAAGCTTTGAAGAGGTTCATTATGAAAAAAATATTAATAATTTTGCACTTATATATAAAACAACCTGGGGAGAACTTTTTGTAACCAGGATAAATTCACCTTACGGCTTACAGAAAAAATTAAAGCAAATAAAAGATGATAACCAAAATTTTCAAATAGAATTTTATTTACAGAGAAACAGCAGTTATTATGAAAAAATTATAAGAAGAACCAGGGATATTGTAGAAAGGTCTTTTGTTTTTTAAATTTCTGCATCCATTATCTTTTTATCTTTATTATAATTAAGTTTTAATTTTGTGATCCGGTTTTTAAGATCATCTTCACCATTAAAAAAAACCTGAACATAATTTTGAGTAAAACCTTTTAAAAGTGATGTATTTTTATCTCTTTGGTTTTCAAAAAGAATATTTTTTCTTTTTCCCGACTGGGTAAGATAAAATTCCTCTTTTTTTAACTCACCAAGATTTCTTATGATTTCACACCTTTTTTTTGTAATTTTTCCATTTACCTGATTTTTAAATTCTGCAGCAGGAGTATTTTTTCTCGGGGAAAAAGGGAAAACATGAAGGTATGAAACAGGGAGTTCTTTAAGCAAATTATAAGTGTTCATAAAGCAGGCTTCTGATTCACCCGGAAAACCGAGAAGGATATCAGCGCCTATTGAAACATCAGGGATTTTGTTTTTTATTTTCAAAGTAAGATCTTTTAAAAATTTTGAAGAATAAGGTCTTTTCATTCTTTTAAGAATATAATCATCACCGTTTTGAAACGGAATGTGGAAATGTGGGCAGAGAATTGAATCTTCAGATGCAATTTCGATTATTTCATCTGTAATTTCATCTGGTTCAATAGAGCTTATTCTAAGCCTTGGGTAATTGTTTTTGTGGTCTGCAATATATTTGATCAGAGAAGTGAAATTTGTTCTGATTTTAAGGTCTTTTCCGTAAAGACCTATGTGAATACCTGTAAGAACTATCTCTTTATAACCGTTTTTTTTAAGCCTTTCAAGCTCCTGAAGCACTACTTCAAACTCCATGCTTCTGCTTCTTCCCCTTGCATATGGAATAATACAATATGAGCAAAAAGAATTGCATCCGTCCTGAATCTTTAAATATGCTCTTGTTTTTGATTCAAAGTTGCCTGTGGGCATGAATCTGAATACCTGGTCTGTGCAAACGCTGTTTATGTGAGAATTACTAAGGACATAATTTTTTTCAATAAGGTCAGGAATAGAATCTTTCTTATCCTGGGGCACTAAAACAATATCAGGACTGATTTTTTTTATTTCATCCGGCTGTGTCTGACAGTGACAGCCTGTAACATAAATTTTTACATTTGGATTCTTTCTTAGTTCTTTTCTTATTTCCTGTCTTGACTGTACCCCGGCTCTTGAAGTAACTGTGCAGGTATTTACAATAACTATATCAGGATCTAAGTCGGAGTATTCAAAATTTCTGTTTTTAAGCTGCATTGTTATTGAATCTGATTCAAATTGATTACATTTGCAGCCAAGTGTTATGGATTTAAATTTTTTCATTTTCTTTTGATATATATCCTGCACCGATTATTTTATCTTCATCATCATAAAAAACAGCACCCTGTCCGGGAGCCACTGATTTTACAGGAGAAGAAAATATTATTTTAACACTGTTTGTATTATCAGTTTTTTCAATGACAGCTTTTTGGGGAATGTGTGAATATCTGATTTTAACATTAGAATATACCGGAAATTCAGGTGGTTTGAACCAGTTTAAATTTTCAGCAAAAAGATAATCTGAATAAAGATCTTCTTTTGAGCCTGTGATTACAAGGTTTTTTTCAGGTATTATTTCAGTGACATAATAAGGATAAGGGCCCGGGCAGTTTATCCCTTTTCTCTGACCTATTGTAAAATTAAAAACACCGTTGTGTGTTCCGATTTTTTTACCTGTAATGTCTTTGATATCCCCTTTTTTAAAAGTAAAAGATTTATCTTTTTTTAGAAAATCTTTGTAGTCTTTATTTTTTATAAAGCAGATATCCTGGCTCTCTTTTTTTTCAACAGGGTAAAGACTGAAATTGTCAGCAATTTTTTTTACCTGACTTTTTTTAAGTTTGCCAAGGGGAAACTTAACTTTTTTTAAATCTTCAGGTTTAACCATTGATAAAAAATAAGACTGATCTTTTGATTCATCCCGTCCTTTTGAAAGAAAAAAATTTCCTGTATTATCCTTGATCGTTTTTACATAGTGCCCTGTTGCAATTTGATCTATTCCAAGCTCTGCAGCTTTTTCAGGAATAAGTGAGAATTTAATAAAAGGATTGCAGACAAGACATGGATTTGGTGTATATCCTTTTAAATATGAATTTTTAAAATATGATACAACTTTTTCATTAAATTCTTTTTCAATATCAATAAAAAAAACAGGAATATCAATCTGTTTACACATCTTTTTAATCTCGGATTTTATATAAGATTTTTTCCGGGATTCATAGCCTGTAAAAAAATGGATTCCTGTTACATCATATTTTTTTTTTAAAATAAAAGCAGCAACAAGAGAATCTATGCCGCCGCTTACTGCAGCTGCAATTTTTGTTTTGCTCATTGCTAAAAAAAATGCTCATTTTTAGGACTTACAACCATAGCTTTAACAGGGCAGGTAAGTACGCATAATTCACAGACAGTACACTTTTCCTGATCAAACTCAACAAACATTTCAGGTCTTTTTATAAAAAGTGCTTGTGTTGGACAAACAGCAGTACAAGCTCCGCAGTGAATGCATTTTTCTTCATCGCGGGTAATCTCCTGGTCGGCAGTTTTTACAATTACACCCCTTGATTTTAAGTAGGTGACACCATCTTCAAAATGGTCTTTTCTGCCTGAAAGTTCAATAATAAGAAGCCCTTCTTTTCTTGGGAAAATTTCTGCATGAAGAATTGCAAAAGTAAGATCAAATCTTTTGGCAAGATTACATACAAGAGCTTTATGTGTAAGATCTTCAGGAAACCTTAATATCAGTATTTTTGAAACCAATTTAACAACCTCCGTTCAAATAAAAGAAAAATACTAGAATTTTTTTTGTGCAAATGTCAAATTCTGTTTTGCAAGGTTATACTTAAATTAATCGATTTTCAAGCTGCACTAATATTAAGTTTGGAATTTACATCAAAATATTTCTTCGCTTTGAGCATTGAGCAGGTATGTAAGCATTTTTTCAGTAAATGATTACATACCTGTTTTCAGATATAAGAAAAATTACTAATGTATATACGCAAAAAAAAAGCGCCTTTAAAAAAGGCGCTTAAAAGTCTGTATTGCTATAAAAAAAATGCTACTGAGGAGTTACATTTACAGCATTTTTTCCTTTTGGACCCTCTGCAACGTCAAATACTACTCTCTGACCTTCTGCAAGAGTCTTGAATCCGTCCATGTTTATTCCAGTATGGTGAACAAAAACATCTGATCCTTCTTCCTGCTCAATAAATCCATAACCTTTACTCTCGTTGAACCACTTTACAATTCCGTTTGCCATTAACTTTTTCCTTAAATTATTACATTTTGATTGTTGCTGGATTACATTCTTAAGAAATTTCAAATAAATATAAGATTAAATCTTAGGAGAGAATCCTTCTTTAGAAAACAAATACTGTTTTCAGTTTTTAATTTTAAATACTATACTTGTTTTTTTTGAAAAAAAAAAGTTTTTTTTTGAAAAAAAATAACCCCCTGATGAAAATCAGGGGGTCTTTAAGAAGGAGAACAATGAAAAATTAATTTATCTGCTTTTTTTTATGCTGCTGAAGCTGATAATTATTTAAACATTTAATTTATATATTACAAATTTTATGCCATGTTTATAAATTATTGAAATATAAATAAAAATAAATTTTATACTTATTTTGTTATGTATTTTTGTTACAGGTTTTAATGGGTAATTGTTATACTGTGTGTAATAATTACACTATAATTTAAATTAAAAATGGAACATAGGTGTAAAATCAGATTTAATTTTTTTTAAAACAAAAAGAATTTATAAAATAATCGATTATAATATTGCCTTTATTATCTTTTTCACCCCTTGAAATAATTTTTTCAGAAGCGTTTTCAATGCTTTTATTCCAGTTAATACCCGGCTTATTTTCAACTTTGGAATTATAAAAATCACTAAATCCGTTTATGAGAAAATCTATTTTAAGCTGTTTTTCAAAAACAAGGGTAAAGTTTTGTTTTTCAAGCTTTTTTGTTTCCTTGAGCGCATTTGCTTTAAGTTCCTTTTCATTATTAAGAAGTGCGACAAGTTCTCCGTAAAGTCCGGTATTGTATAAAGGTTCAATTATAAGAAGAATACCGTTTTTTTTAAGAACTCTCCCTGCCTCACTGAGAGCAAATTTTTGATTTTGGACAGAAATATGATGAAGAGACTGGCAAAATAAAACCATATCAAATGTTAAATTTTTAAATGCCAGTTCAGTGCCGGAATTAACAATATAAAAAAGTTTGTCAGAGGATTTTGTATTTGCGTGAGTAATTTTTTTAAAATCAGGTTCTATGCCACTTGTAAATCTGCATTTTGTTGAGATTCTTGAAGTTAAATCTCCGTCACCACATCCTATATCAAGGAAATTTTTTATATCAGAGTTAAGAACAGAAAAAATATGATTTGTTAATTCATTATTAATATCTTTGATCATCCAATCAGCTCCTGCTATATAGAATTTTAAAAAGTCAAATTTAAATATATTAAATAGAACTTATCAGATCATCAATTAAAAAAAATTATGAACTAAACATACTGGCAAAAAAATGAAAATCCTTCACACTTCAGACTGGCATATAGGTCGAAAACTTTATTCAAGAAAAAGATATGATGAATTTGAAAAATTTCTTGGGTGGTTTGTAAAATGTGTAGATGAAAATAAAATCGATGTTGTGGTAGCAGCAGGAGATATATTTGATAATACAACTCCGGGAAACAAGGCTCTTGAAATATATTACAATTTTTTAAGAGATCTTTTAAAAACAAATTGTTCCCATATAATTATCATCGGTGGTAATCATGATTCACCAACACTTCTCAATGCTCCAAGAGCTATATTAGATAATCTGGGTGTTCATGTATTTGGGGAAGCTGAATCTGATATTTCAAAGGAAGTAATTCTTCTTGAAAATAAAAATAATGAAAAAGCAGTTTTTTGTTGTGTACCATATCTCAGGGACAGGGATGTAAGAACTGCACAAAGCGGAGAGTCCCTTGGTGATAAGGAAAAAAAAATAGCCGAAGGTATAAAATCCCATTATAAAAAAGCTGTTGAATATGCTTTAAAAATCAGGGAAGAAAGTGGTGAAAATATTCCTTTGATTGCTACAGGCCATCTTTTCGCTACAGGCGGACTGACTTACTCAGATGACGGTGTAAGAGAGCTTTATGCAGGCTCAATAGGCCATATTGGACTTGACAGCTTCCCCAAAGAGATAGATTATCTTGCACTTGGCCATCTTCATATTCCACAAAAAATTAAAAGTCTAAATAATTTCAGATACAGCGGTTCTCCTGTTCCAATGGGCTTTAATGAAGCAAATCAGAAAAAAAAAGTTATTATGGTTGAATTCACTGACGGTTCAACTGATATAAAAGAAATTGAAATACCCGTATTTAAAAAGCTTTATTCTGTTAAAGGAAGTTTTGATCAAATTAAGTCAAAGCTTTTAGAGATTGTTAATAAAAACGAGAACTGTTTTGCAGAAGTTATTTATGAAAGTAATGAAGTACGCGCAGATTTAAGGCAAAGAACTGAAGATATAGTAAAAGGATCATATGTTGATATAGTAAGAATCAAAAACAAAAAAATAGCTGAAAAAATTGAATCAGCAAGCGCTGAAGATCTGGTTCTTGAAGAGCTTGATGTATTCGAGGTTTTTGATAAATGTCTTGATTCAAATGAAATTCCTGAAAAAACAAGGGCTGAGCTTAAACAGGCTTACAAAGAGATTGTAAATTTAATTTATGAAGAAGACAAGAACTCAGACTGAATATGAAAATTTTAAAATTAAGATTTAAAAATTTGAATTCACTTGAGGGTGAATGGGCAATCGATTTTGAGGAAAGTTCGTACCAGGCTGAAGGTATCTTTGCCATCACCGGTCCTACAGGATCAGGTAAATCAACAGTGCTTGATGCAGTAACACTTGCTCTTTATGCACAAACTCCACGACTTGGAAAAATTACATCATCCTTTAATGAAATCATGTCAAGAACAAAGGGCGAATGCTTTTCAGAAGTAACTTTTTTATCTTCAGAAGGTATTTATACAGCTTTTTTTGCTCAGCACAGGTCAAGGAAAAAGGCAGGTGAAAAACTTCAGCCTCCAAAGCATGAGATTTTTAATGAAAAAGGTGAAATAGTTGAAACAGGTTTAAGTAAGGTCCCTTTTACAGTCAGGGAAAAGACCGGCCTTGATTTTGAAAGATTCACAAGGTCAGCACTTCTTGCCCAGGGCGGATTTGCCGCATTTCTTGATGCAACTCCGGGAGAAAGAGCCCCTATTCTTGAAGAGATAACAGGAACTGAAATATACAGTGAGATATCTGTAAAAGTTCATGAAAAAAAAAGATCACAGTCACAGCTTCTGGAAAATCTTAATAATCAGATTGCAGGGATAGAAATTTTTGATGAGCAACAGGAAAAGTTTTTTTATGAAGAGCTTAAGTCTTTAAATAAGGAGCATGAATCGGTTTCACAGATTTTTGATGAGATAATAAAAAGTATTAATCATATAGATACTTTAAAGAAAATTAACACAGATATTGAAGACAAAAAAAAAGAGCTTGAATCATCAAAAGCTTTACAAGAACTTTTAAAACCTGAAAAGGAAAAGTTAGAACTTGCTGAAAAAGCAGCTGAGCTTGACAGAGTTTATGATAACCTGAATATTAAAAGAAAAAATTATAATAAATATTTAAAAGATCTTGAAACGTTAAAAAAAGATCTTTTGTTTTATGAGAAAGAGTATGAAGTAACAGAAAAAGACAGGGATGAAAAAAAACTAGTTCTTGAAAATTTTAAAAAAGATAAAAATCAAAAATTAGCAATAATAAATGAAGCAAGAAAAAAAGATACTATTTTAAAAGAGATACAAAAAGATTTAAATTTAATTGAAGAGCGGATTGAAAAATCAGAACAGGATTTATCAAAAGAAAATCAAGCAAAAAATAATAATGAAGCTGATTTAAAACAAAAACAGACTGAGCTTAAAAAAACAGAAGAGTATTTAAAAGCAAATAAAAATCATGAAAAACTGATTGCTAATTATTACAAAATAACATCTTATCTGGAGTCTTTAAAAAAAGACACCAAAACCGCAAAATTAAAAGATAAAGAGATTTCAGAACTGAATTCAAGTTTAAGTGAGCTTGCAAAACAATTAAATAAAAAATCACAATTTTTTGAAAAAATAAAAAACGATTATGAATCTGAAAATAAAAATTTAACAAGTTTAAATGAAAAGCTTTATAAACTTCTTGAAGGAAAAAATACTGAGCAATTAAATTCATATCTTGAAAAAATAAAAACCGATTATGACACAGCTAAAAAATCTTTTGAATTAATAGGTGAAGAAAAAGAGATTTTAAAAAAACGAGATGAATTAAAAGATAAACTTACTTATGCTGAAAAAAACAGAGCAGAAATAATACAAAGCCTTGAAGCTGAAAAAATAAATCTTTTAAATTATGACAAAACAATAGAGCTTCTTGAAAAGCAGGTTATTCTTTTGTCTAAAATTGAAAGCCTTGAAAAGGAAAGAAAAAAACTTGAACATAATAAACCTTGTCCTTTATGTGGTTCAACAAAGCATCCTTACTCACAGCAAGGTGTACCTGAAAAAAGTGATGAAGAAAAAAAATTATACATTGAAAAAGATAAAAGACAAAAATTATCGGTTTTTATAGATGAGCTTAATGCTTCTAAAATTAAAACAGAATCAGAAATTAAAAATTTAAAAACAAGAATTTCAGAACTTGAATCAGAAGTTGAAAATAAAAAAGCTGAGTATTTTGAACTGCTTGAAATTTTAGATATTGATTTTAAAAATATCGAAAAAGATCTTGCTGAAAAAACAGATTTACTTGAAGAAATCTCCTTGGATTACCAGAAAAAGATAAAAAATATTTATGAAACAGAAAATTATTTAAAGCTTAGCAGGCAAGAGCTTGATAAAATTTCTTTAAAATATTCTGAAACTGAAAAACAGCAGATTGATCTTAATAATAATATAACAAATACAAAAAATGAGATTAAAAGGTTATCTGATGAGAAACAAAATTTAGATTTACAGATTAAAGAGACAAAAAATTTAATATATAAAGAACTTGAAGGTATTGATGTACCAGGTCCTGATGAGAAAAATCCTGATGAAATAATTTCAATGCTGAAAAAAAGATACGATGTATGGATTGAAAAAAAAGAATCAGAAATTGAGATAAAAAATGAAATTCAAAAAATAGGCTCAAAAATTGATCTGAATAATCAGGCAAAGGAAGCTAAATTTAACGAGTTTGAAGAAAATAAAAAATTATTTAAAAAAAGAAACTCTGATTTTGGAAAAATACTTTATGAAAGAAAAGAAATTTTCGGTGATAAAGATCCTGATACAGAAGAAAAAAATATTGAAAATTCAATTATGAAAGCTGAAACCGATTTTAATAAATCTATGGAAAAACATAACCAAACTTCAAAGTTATATTATTTATCAAAAGAAAAAATAAAAGATGTTAATGCAAATATATCAGAGCTTGGAAAAGATATTAATGAACTTGAATCAGAGTTTGTAAAACAGCTTAAAAATAAAGGTTTTGTTTCTGAAAGCAAATATATTGAAGCTTCTCTTTCCCCGGAAGACAGAAAGAATCTTAAAAATAAAATTGATGAAAATAGCAAAAAGATTGAAAATGTAAAATCTGTTTTAGCAAATCTTGAAATCACCCTGGAAAAAGAGAAAAAGAATTATAAATCAGAAAAAGATTATGAAGAACTTTTAAAAGAAAAAGAGGAATATAATAAAAAGCTTGCCATTATTAATGAAAAAAAAGGTGAGATTAATTCAGCACTAAACCGCAACAAAGAAAATCAAATAAAATTCAAAGAAAAAATTAAAGAGATTAGAAAGCAGGAAAAAGAATGCCTGAAATGGAATAATCTCCATGAACTCATAGGTTCTTCTGACGGAAAAAAATTCAGAAATTTTGCCCAGGGACTTACTTTTGAAGTAATGGTAAATCTTGCAAACAGGCAGTTACAGGAAATGACTGACAGGTATCTTCTTACAAGAGATTTAACAAACCCGCTTGAACTCAATGTTATTGACAATTATCAGGGTGGAGAAATAAGGTCTTCAAAAAATCTTTCCGGAGGAGAATCTTTTGTAGTAAGTCTTTGCCTTGCCCTCGGGCTTTCAAATATGGCAGGGAAAAATATAAAGGTTGATTCACTTTTTCTTGATGAAGGTTTTGGAACCCTTGATGATGAAAGTCTTGAAACTGCGCTTGAAAGTCTTGGAAAGCTTAACAGTAAAGGTAAAGTAATAGGTGTTATTTCCCATGTTCAGGCTTTGAAGGATTCAGTTCCTCTTCAGCTTAATATTGAACCTGCATCGGGGGGCAGAAGCATGATTTCAGGTCCCGGGTGCAGTTTTATTAGTAACTGATTTATTTTATGGAGAGTGTTGTTTGGAAAAAATATATATTGTAAAACATGTTCCTTTTGAAGGACCCGGCTACATAGAAAAATGGGCTGAACAAAACAGTATTAAACTTGAAATTTTAAATGCATACGATTTTGAGTTCCCGGATATTGAAAAAAATTGCGGAGTTGTTCTTATGGGCGGCCCCATGAGTGTTAATGATGATTATATGTTTTTAAAAAAGGAAAAAATCTGGGTAAAAAATCTATTAGACAATAATATTTCTCTTCTCGGAATATGTCTTGGTGCACAGATAATTGCAGATTTATTAGGCTCAGAAGTTTATAAAGCAAATAACAAGGAAATAGGTTGGTTTCCTGTTTATGCTGATGAAAATTTAAAAAATGATTCTTATCTTAAAACTTTTAATGATGAAGAAATAGTATTTCACTGGCACGGAGAAGTCTTTGACCTTCCTGAAGGGGCACAAAGGCTTTTTTTTAATGAAATTTCTTCGTGTCAGGGATTTTGTAAAGACAATGCAGCAGGGCTTCAGTTCCATCTTGAATCAACTAAAGAAACAACCGATTTTTTAATTAAAAACTGTTTTGATGATTTGGCTGAAAAGGGCAGGTTTGTTCAGTCTGAAAAAGAGATAAAATCAGAGAATACAAACTTTAAGAGAATAAACAGTCTTATGTCTGTTTTTTTAAACTGGTGGGCTTTTAAAGATAAGAAAATTTAAAAATTGATTTACAAATTTTTTTGTTTACAGGTAAGTTAAGCTCAAAAAAATGTAAATGTGTAAAAGGGGGATATTATTTCTTTTTTCGGTACTGTTTTAACTTTAATTATAACTTTGCTTCATATTTATGTTTTTGCAAAGATTAGTTTTCTGCCTTTGTTTAATAAAAAAAGCTCACGACAAAAAGCGGTTATATTTACCGGAATACTTACCTGGATTGTATACTTAATAAGCCGTATATACAGGCACAGTGATTTTGGTATTATATCAGCTCTTCTTGAAGTTGCGGGAATGCAGTGGACGGCTTCTGTCTTTTTACTTTTTGTATCTTTTTTTATTTCAGATATAATATGCGGGTTCGGTTTTTTCTTTAAAAAATATTCAGGACGTATAAAATCAACTGCTGCTGTTTTTGGAGCTGTACTAATTATTATTGCTCATTTTCAGGGACTTCGTCCTCCTGTAGTTCAAACCGAAGAAGTATTTTTGAAAACTCTCCCTGATAAATATGACGGCATTACCCTTGCTGTTCTTTCTGATCTTCATGCCGGCGAAATGATGATAGGATCCAGTTGGTTGAACAGGAGATTAGGTCAGGTAGAAAAATTAAATCCCGACATAATAATTCTTGCAGGCGATCTTTTTGAAAGAAGAAGTAATATTAAAGAAATAATACCTGTTATGCAAAGATTTGATGCGCCTTTTGGTGTATGGGCTGTAAGGGGAAACCATGATACTGTTCGTTCCGGAAGAAAAGATGTTACCGGAGAAATTCTCAAAAAAGCTGATATCCCGCTTCTTTCAAATGAGAATGCCAGTCCTTTGGCCGGTCTTGTAATTGCCGGGGTAGATGATTTTACATCATCACGCAGACATTCAGGAAAAGCTGAATCTGATCTTGAAACTTCTCTTGAAAATAAGCCTGAAGGAGCTGTTATCTTAATATCTCATACTCCCTGGATGGTTAAAAAAGCAGCAGCCTCAGGTGTTGACCTTATGATTTCAGGTCATACACATAACGGTCAGATATGGCCTTTTAATTATCTTGTAAAAAGCCAGTACCCATATATAACAGGTCGTTACACAATTGATGAAATGTTCCTTTTTGTGTCAAAAGGAACAGGAACATGGGGTCCGAGGATGCGTTTATGGTCTCCAGGTGAAATAAACTTTATTACGCTTCGAAAATCTGAGTAGCTTTTGTTTTTTTAACCCGGTCAGTTCTTTCATCATTTTTTATGTGATTTTTTTATTTTGATGCAAAACCTGCTTCAGGCATAGACATAACTGTTTTTGTTATTTTTTTAAGCGAGTCGCTTCTGCCAAGGGATTCAGGTACAATAACATCGTAGTAAAATTCTGCAGTTTTTAAGACACCCTGATAAAAGGTTTTATCCTTTTTGCCTGAACTTTCAATTTTACCAGCAGCTGTTGAAGCTTTTTCAGCATGAGCCCATGCCATACAAAGATCTCCCACAGACTCGAGAAAAACTGAAGCTGAACCAAATGCATCAAGTATGTTTTCCCCCGATGCTGTTTTTCCTATTGATGCAGCAGATTCTCCTGTTTTTGAAAGAAGTTTTGAAAGTTTTTCAGAGATATTTTTAAGACCTGAATTTTCAGCTTTTTCAACAGATTTCTGGATTTCATTTATAAGATCAAGAAGGGGCTTACCTTTTTTCATACCAAGCTTTCTTCCAAGAAGATCCATGGCCTGAATTCCGTTGGTACCTTCATAAATCGAACTTATTCTGACATCCCTGTAAAACTGGGATTGTGGATATTCTTCTATAAAACCGTATCCACCGAAAACCTTAATCCCTGATGCTGTGATATCAATACCTTTAAAAGTTGTATAAGCTTTTGAAACAGGTGTTAAAAACTCAATAATATTTTTAAGTTTTTCCTTTTGAGTATTGTCTTTGCTTATGTTTGCCTTATCTGTACACCATTTCAGGTAATATGTTAAAAATCTGTTTCCATCGATAAGAGATTTCATTGTAAGAAGTTCTCTTCTTACATCCGGATGTTGAATTATGGGAACTTTAACCGGATTTTCTTTAAATGCATCAATAATCTGTGGACCCTGAATTCTTTCTTTGGCATAGTTTACTGCATTGGCATATGATGCAGACGATATTCCAAGAGCCTGAAGAGCCGCGCCCTGACGTGCTTCGTTCATCATAAGGAACATGTACTTCATCCCTTTGTTCTCTTCTCCAACAAGTTCTCCTGTGCATTTGTTCCTTGATCCAAATGATACGCTGCAGGTTACATTCCCGTGCATACCCAGCTTTTCTTCAATCCCGGTTATTTCGACATCATTTTTTATATTTGTTGTTTTTCCATTTTCGTCCAGACGATATTTGGGAACAAGAAAAAGTGATATTCCTGATGTACCCGAAGGTGCGCTTTCCGTTCTGGCAAGCACTGGATGAATAACATTTTCCACAAGATCTGAGTCAGCACCTGAAATAAAAATTTTGTTTCCTTCTATGGAATAGGTGCCGTCAGGATTTTTAAAAGCTTTTGTATCTATTGCGCCTACATCTGATCCTGCCTGAGCTTCGGTAAGACACATGGTTCCGGCCCATTTTCCTGAAAACATGTTCTTAAGGTATTTTTCCTTTTGTAAATTACTACCGAACTCTTTTACAATGGCTCCGGCTCCGTGAGTAAGAGCAGGGTAGTTAAAAAAAGACGGGTTTGACCCCATAAAAAGTTCAAAACAAGCAGCCGCAAGAAGTTGAGGCATTTTCTGTCCTCCCCATTCTTCTTCATCACACATTGATATCCAGCCTCCGCTGCAGAAATTTTCATAAGGGCCATGATAAGATTTCGGTACTTTAATCTCTCCATTAATGAAATTTACACCTTCGGGATGACCGTTATTAACATCTGCTTCTTTGTTTGCAGGCACAAGTTCTTCTACTGCAAGCTTTCTGGCCTCTTTTAATATCATTTTACATGTTTTATTGTTAAAATCACAGAATTTGCCAGTATCCGAAAAACTCTCAATGTTAAATATTTCAAATAAAAGAAATTCCTGGTCTCTTTGGTCGGAAAGAAGTTGTGCCATTTTAACTCCAGTAGTGCTGATGATTAAAATTGTTTTGTGTACGAACTAATTTATGGAATGAATTATTAATTAATGCAATGTTTTTTTGAATTTTCATATAGTTCATTTTATATAAGGCAGGATTTTGTGGAAGAATAATTATGCTTGTTAAAATTTTTTTCAGTATGAAACTTCTCTATTGAAAAAACTTGATGCAGTCCGGCACGATGCCCCACTGACCCTGAAGTTACTTATAATAATGCAGATATAAAAAATATAGAAACAGTTTAGATAATAGAAAAAAAAGAGCTTGTGGCAGCTATAAATTCCCAGGATAAAAGAAAAATCAAACTTCTTAATGATCTGTTATAACAAATTAATTAAAATCCAATATCAGCAGCCCTTTCAGGTGCTCATTGAGCAGTTTCAGGTCTAAATACAGAGACCAGGTCAGAAGAAGAGCATTTTTGCACCTGAATTGAGGCTGCTTGATATACTGTAGTTTTTTGTATAGAATATTTTTTTTTAAAAAATCTGAAAAGTTTGGTTTGTAATCTTGTTCGGATTTTGTTACCGATTTTCATAAAACCAGAGTATAATAGTTTAAATATTAGCTGTTTATTATTTGGATGAAAACTAGAATTTTTTGTTCAGTTCAAGGCAGATGAAAAATTTAACCGCAGGAATACTGGAGTATTTTGAGGATTAAATTTTGATTCTAACTCAGAACCGGGCAAAAAAGGCAGTTTTCGTTCACCAACTATTTAGAATGAGAATGATTTGTAATGAAGTTTTTTTTAATTTTATATTAAAGAAAAATTCATTGCAAGATTAATTTCAAATGAATCTGGATTTTTCTTTTTTAGTGGGAATTAAAGGATAAAATTATATATGAGTAAAAAAGCAATTAAAAAAGTCGAAAATATTAAAATTAAAATGAATGATGGAATAAATCTTTCAGCAACAGCGTGGATGCCTGCAGATGCTTATAAAAAACCTGTTCCTGCTGTTTTTGAAATTATTCCATACAGAAAAAATGATGTTAGCGCACAAAGGGATTTAATGATTCATCCCTGTTTTGCTGAAGCCGGTTATATAAGTCTAAGGATTGATATACGGGGAAGTGGCGATTCAGAAGGTGTTTTGCATGATGAATATCTACAACGAGAGCTTGAAGATGGAATAGAAATTATAAACTGGCTTGCAGATCAGCAATGGTGCAGCGGCGAAGTTGGAATGATTGGGATTTCATGGGGAGGTTTCAGCGGACTTCAGCTTGCCGCACTTCAGCCTGAACCTTTAAAAGCTGTAGTAACTCTATGTTCAACAGATGACAGATATGCTGATGATGTTCACTACATGGGAGGATGTCTTCTTCTTGATAATTTTTCATGGGCTTCAACAATGTTTGATTTTAATTCAACTCCTCCTGATCCTGTCTCAGTCGGCCAGAGGTGGTTTGATCTGTGGGAACAGCGCCTTGAAAATAGCGGTTTATGGGTTAAAAACTGGCTGGAACACCAGAAAAAGGATTTTTTCTGGAAACATGGTTCGGTTTGTGAGGATTATTCAAAGATAAAATGTCCTGTTTTTGCAGTCAGCGGATGGGCTGACGGATATTCAAACAGTGTGTTCAGACTTGTTGAAAACCTGTCTTCACCTGTCAAGGGTCTTGTTGGTCCATGGAATCATAAATATCCTCATCTTGGCGGTCCAGGACCGAGCATCGATTTTATAAAAGAATGCTTAAGATGGTGGGATTTTTATCTTAAAGGGATTGATAATGGTGTAAAAAATGATCCAAAGCTTACTTTATGGGTGCAGGATTCTTTTTCACCTTACAAGAGTGAGAGACCTGGGCGCTTTGTTGCTCTGGATGAGTGGCCGTCGACAGCCATTAAACCTCATGAGTACAGCATTTCAGGAAATAAACTTGTAAATAAAAGTCTTTGTGAAAAAAACGATGAAAATGAAAAATTAAGCATAAAAAGTCCATTAAGCACAGGTTTTTTTGCAGGCAAGTGGTGTTCATATGCTGAATCTACAGATCTGCCTAAAGACCAGCGTGAAGATGACGGAGGTTCAATCGTATTCGATTCCGGATTACTTGACCAGGAGTTTGAAATTGCAGGAGCTGTAACAGCTGAACTTGAAATAAGTTCAGACCAACCACAGTCCATGGTTGCAGTAAGGCTTTGTGATGTTGATCCGGACGGAAATTCGTCCAGAGTTTCCTACGGACTTTTAAATTTAACCCACAGAAACAGTCATGAGTTTCCAGAAGAACTCGAACCTTTTAAAAAATACAAGGTAAGAGTAAAGCTTAATTATGCCGCCCATTGTTTTAAAAAAGGACACAGATTAAGAATTGCTGTTTCTTCGTCATACTGGCCTCTTGCCTGGCCGTCACCTGAACCGGCAGAGATTACAATTTATACAGATAATTCTGTAATATTTATTCCTGAAATAGATACATCTGAAGCAAAAAATACGGTTTTTGATCCTCCTCCTTCAGATCTTGTTCCTGACAAAAGTATTGAATTAAAAGAACCTGCATATCGCTCTTGGAATGTAAATTATAATCTTGCATCAAATCAAAATTCATTAAATGTAATAAACAAAGAAGAAACATTTTTTATTAAAGATAAAGAGCTTGAATTCGGAAGTACAGCTTTTGAAAAATATTCTTATACAAATAACAGCTATGATTCGTTAAAAGCTGAAATGGAGACAAGGAGAAGTTTTAAAAGAAAAGAGGATGAGATTTATATAATTACAAAAACTGTTATGAAATCTGATAAAAAAAATTTCATGATAAAAGCTGATCTTGATGCATACAAAAATGAAACCCGCATTTTTACAAAAACCTGGGATGAGAACATTCCAAGAGATTTTATTTGATGATAATATACTGAATTGAGCGTTCAGTTTTTTATAAATTGTGAAGTCTTTTGTTAATTTATGAATCCGTGAAAAACCTCTTCAGCAGCTTGATTTGCTTCTGATCTGATCTTTTCGAGTTTGCCGGAGTCAAGTTTTAAAAAATCGAGAGTACCTGGTTCAATCTGGATATTGTCATCTACAGTCATTTCCTCAAGAAGAAGCACAAGAGCATTGGCTGCATGAAGAATATGTGCGAGTCTGTTGCCTTTTGATTTAGATGGTTCATGATGCCATTTAATAGCTTCACACTGAACATTTGGTATATTCCATTTTTTTAAAAAATCGTGTCCAATTTCAGCATGGTCAAAACCGAAAATTTCTTTTTCTACACTATGAACCGGTACTCCTTCAGATACTTTAGCAACAAAGAATTCCTTGTTTTTTACAAGATGTTCGTCAAGAACAAGTTTTCCAGCATCATGAAGAATTCCGGCTGAAAAAGCATCTGTTGCAAGTTCAGGAAATGTTTCAAAAGCAATAAATCTTGCCGCAAAGGCAACTCCTGTTGAGTGAGAGAAAACTTCTCCTGAACTTACTGAATATCCATTAAGTTCTTTGCTCAAAAGCTTTGAAGTGCTTGCAAGAGTAATCATCTGGAGCAGGGTATCTGCGCCAAGAATAACACAAGCCTGCTGAACAGAATTCACAGGACTTTTAAGGGAGTAATAAACAGAGTTTGCAATTTTTAATACCCTTGTTGTCATAGCCTGATCTTTTTCAAGTACTTCTGCAAGATCTCTTATATCTCTTGATTCATCATTAATAATTTCTCTTGCTTTAAATAAAATTTTAGGAATCGGAGGCAAAGCTCTTGCCTTATTTAAAAATTCTTCTTTTTTTTCAGTTTTATCGCCTGTGTCGCAAGAGTCTTCAAATTCGAGTAATATATCCCTTTTAACAGAAATGATACCGTTGCATGATTTGCATTTAAATTTTAAATCGGGATTATCAGGAAGCCTGCTTTCGGGTATATTATAAATTTTACTGCAGTGTGGACATTTTAATTTCAATTACAAAGCTCCTTGAAAGTATAACCAGTTGCTGAACTAAAAATTTTATCTAAACAGTTAATTAATTAAAAAATTAAAAGTCAAAAATTATCTTTTAAAACACTATAAAACAATTTGATTTTATGTGAAGTCTTTTTTTTAAAACAGAAAGCTAATGAATTTGTAAATATAAAAAAAAAAGATTTTTTGTTCATAATTAGCTCAGGTAAAAATAAATTTTCCAGCTGCCCAGTAAAAAAACATTCCTGCAATAAGAGTTCCGCCAATTGATCTGGTAATCCAGGCGAAGATAAATGTAGGAATTGCTGCTGCAGTTTCAGGAGAAACAAGGGAAATAATTTTTGGATTATCTTTAGTGAATAAAGCCGGAAATAAAAGTGCACTTAAAATAGATACAGGAATAAGCTCCAGCCATTCAATTATTATATCCGGAAGCTGTTTTCTGGATAAATAGAACAGGGGAAACCATCTTGGGATAAATGAAACAAGGCCCATTCCCAATACAATCAGGATATATTTATATTCTTCCACTTTTTAAAACCTTTTTTTTTATTATTACACCTGCAGCAGCTGCTGAAACTGAGGCTATAACTATATAGAGATTACCAGGAATAATCATTGATACTGCAACAGCTCCAAAACCTGCAGCAAGTGCTGTTATAATATAGATTGAACCGTTAAGCTGAAGTACAAGAAGAGAAATAAACATTGCAGTAAGTGCAAAATTAATTCCGAATGCATCCTGGGGTATAAATTTACCAAAATAACAACCTGTTGTTGTGCTTAAAGCCCATGCAGAAAAAGCAGTGAAATTTACTATAATCGATCTGTTGATTCCCCATTGACCGTTTTTAAGTTTATCAATATTAACAAGGAACGTTTCATCAACTATTCCGTAGCTGAACAGTGTAAGCTTTTTACCCGGAACATCTTTAAAATATACAGAAAGAGAAGAGCTCATTAAAAGATGCCTTAAGTTGATCATAAATGTTGTCATAATAATAGAAAATGCTGAAGCTCCTGCTGAAATCATTGAAATGGCAATAAACTGGCCACTTCCTGCAAAAACTGCAATAGACATAAAACATACCTGAAACGGCGAAAGTCCTGCTTTTTCTCCTAACACTCCCATTGCAAGTCCAAGCGGCAGGTAACCAAGACATACAGGCCATACAGCCGATAATGCCTGAATAAAATCTGACTTAAAAGAGTATTGTGTGTCTATGCAGTCATTTTTTACTGTATTCATAAAATTAAATCCGATCAGAAATGGTATAATTATTTATTAATAAGTTACTGAATTTTGTAAGTTATGGTTTTAAACAACCCCTCTTTGTTTTCTGCATATTACTTCAGGGTCCTGTTTTAGAATATGAAATATATTTTTGTGTTCATTTTTAAATTCTTCTGAATTAATTTTTTCGTGTTTGATCCACTGGTATAGTTCATTGTTACGTTCTATAAAAAAGTCGTTACTTATTCTGTAGTAAACCCATCTCCCGTCTTTTCTGGATTCAAGAAGATCTACCCCGGATAAGACAGCAAGATGCCTTGATGCTGTAGCACCTTTTACTTTTAATATCTCGGTTATCTGACATGCACAAAGTTCATCTGTTTCCATAAGAGCGTAAATTATTTTCAGTCTGTTTTTATCAGATAATGCCTTAAGAATATTTACAGTATTTTTCATCTATATTCTCCGATGTTTAACCATTATAAAGATAATGACTTTATCAGTGCCGAATTAAAAATTCAATAAGTCCTGATAAAGCCTGTTGGAAAAAAGAACTTGTACGGGGCTGTTTTTCTCCACTTTTTTATGAAAGAAAATAAACAATATCTGAATAATAAAATCAAGTCATCTTTAGAGTTGACATATTTATTATTATAAACTAAAAATGACCATCGGTCATTATATGAAAGGGGGAATATTTATGGTAAGCAGACAACAACAAAAGTCGGAAACGACTCGCAGTGAGCTTATGAAAGCTGCTGTTAAAACATTTAAAGAAATGGGTTTTGAGGAGGCTACAATATCTGAAATAACCTGTGAGGCAGGATATGCAAAAGGTAATTTTTACAGATACTGGAGCAGTAAAGGTGATATTTTTCTGGATATAATGGGCCAGAAATTAAAACAACACAGAGATAAAAGGGATGAAAAGTTAGCAGAAGCAAAAGATTTTGATGAAGCCCTTGAAATTGTCCTCGATTTTTTAACAACTCTTCTTGATGATTCCAGATGGGCTGACATTTTTCTTGAATTTACAGTACATGCTGCAAAAACTAAGGATTTAAGGGAAAAACTTCTTCAGGGTGTATACAGGCTTTCACCTGAAATATTTGCTGATATTTTTGATCCTTTTACAAAAAATAAAAGAGCAAAAATGGAAAAACTCGGAGCTGTTGTGACAGCTTTATTTGAAGGTTTTCTGATTCAACACCAGCTCGGTTACAGAAAATTTAATACAAAAGATTTAAGAGAAGTAATTATTGTTCTTGCAGAGCATTATAACAATTGAATCGGTGATTAAAAAATTTTAAACATTAATTCAGATAATAAAATAACAGAATCCGGAGTAATAAATGAAAAAATATTTTTTGGCAGCTATTCTTATACTGATTCTCTCCCAGGTGATCTGGGCAAAATCTCCCCTGGAAAAATGGAGGCCTGATTTTGATCCTTCAGGAGCTGAATATAAATGTGTTATCTCAAATGTAACCCACCCCGTTATTAAGGGAAGTTATGCAGGTTTTGCAATCAGAGATGCTGTTTGGGAAGCTACAAACGGGAAGATTTATGTTGATTATAAGCCTTTATCTGTTCTCGGAGGCGAGGTTGAAGTTTTAAACCTTCTTCAGATGGGAGCAATCCAGGGAATGGGAGTAAGTTCTGTTGCAGCCACAAATATGGGTTCAAGATTTGGGATTGTTAACCTTCCTTTTCTTGTCGATTCTTTTGAAAAACTCGATAAATTTACTGATAATAAAAAACTTTTCAACCATTTCCTGAATGCAGCTGATCACGTGGGAATTAAAGGACTTGATATAACAGGATACGGAAATTACGGATGGGCAACCACAAAACCTGTAAAAACTATTGAGGATGCAGAACAAATTAAGTTTCGAATTGCAGAAGCTGAAGTTAATCAACTTTTATACAGAAACTGGGATTTTCAGCCTGTTGTAATGCCCTGGCCGGATGTTCCTGTTTCACTTAAACAGGGCGTAATTACAGGTCTTGATCATACTCCTATGGTATGCAATATTACTAAAAAATTTGAAGTTGCCAAATATTTTACTCAGGTTAATTATGCCCAGGGTCTTTTTATCTGGGTTTTTAACAAAGCATGGCTTAACTCACTTCCTGATAACTTAAGAAACACTTTTGAAGATTCAGTACATAAAGTATGTGAACAAATAAGAAAAGAGACAAAAAATCAGGAAGAAAATGAGATTGCTAAAGCAAAGGAAGCTGGGATTAAATTTTTTGAAATGAGAGAACAGGATATGAAAACTCTTAAAGAAAAAGCTGCTTCTGTTCATGAAAAATATGCACCAAGGATTAATAAAAATTATGCCGGAGACAAATATAAGCCGGATAATTACTTAAAAGAAGTTCAGAATTTTCTTAATTACAGGAAATAGATTTGTATTATTTAAAAAAAACAGTCCGCAGTTTTGAAAAAGCACTTACAGTGTTTGAAGAATTTACTCTTTTTGCAAGTGTAATTATTGCCCTTATAAGTCTTTTTATGAATGTTGTATTAAGATACGGTTTTTCATATACACTTGCCTGGTCCGAAGAACTTGTGAGGATAGTAATAATTTATACTACATTTATTGGTGCTTCAGTTGCGGTAAAAAACAGTTCTCAGATTAAAATTGATGCAGTGGTTCAGTTTTTTCCTAAATCAGAAAAATTTTTTGAAATTCTTGCCCTTGTCGCAACTGTTGTTTTTTCAATTTGTTTAATAAAGTTTGGATCACAACTTATAGATCTTATGAATATGACAGATCAGAAAACAATTATACTTAAAATACCGATGTCGTGGATTTATATGATATTCCCTGTTTCCGGCTTTCTTATGATTGTAAGATCTGCCGGAAGATTTTACAGACTTTTTATGATTTGAATTTTATTTTATCAGCAGCAGTATTTTACCAGAATCTGGACTAACTACTGCTGCTTTATTTTTGCCCGGAGAAATATTTAAATGCCTTCATTGTCATCTGACATTATAGTTTTTTTGATTTTAATAGGATGTATGGCAGCCTACATCCCTGTTTTTATGTCTCTTTTTTTTACAGCTTTGGCAGGTTTTATACTTTTTACTGATATGCCTTTGATGATTACAGGGCAGACTCTTTTAAAAAGTCTTGATAATTTTGCCCTTGTTGTTGTTCTTTTTTTTATTCTCTGCGGAAATATTATGACAAAGGGAACAATTGTAAAAAAGCTGATAAATGTTGCAAACGTTCTTGTAAGCTTTCTTCCGGGAGGACTTGGCATGGCCGGGGTACTTGCCTGCGCAATGTTTGGTGCAATTTCAGGTTCAACAGTTGCTACAGTTGTTGCCATAGGCGGTTTTATGATTCCAGCGCTAAGAGAGCACGGTTATCCTGATTCATATTCCACAGGTCTTATGGCAAGCGCTCCCAATTTGGGTGTAATTATTCCCCCGAGTATAGGAATGATTTTATATTCAATGATAACCAATGTATCCCTTGAAGGGCTTTTTCTTTCAGGTTTTATTCCCGGGATTCTTATTATTGTTCTTGTATGCGCTTATACAATGTTTTACTTCAGAAATGATAAAGTAATAATAAGAAATCCTCCGCCTGATTTTAAATCTGTGATTACAGCATTTAAGTCAGGCTTTTTTGCTCTTATGCTTCCTGTTTTAATTTTCGGAGGTATATTTTCAGGTATATTTACAGCCAATGAAGCTGCTGTTGTTGCATGTGTATATGCATTTGCAGTAGAAATTTTTATACACAAAACAATGAAGTTTAAAGATATATATTATGTAACAATAAACTCAGCCGTAACTTCAGCTACTCTTCTTCTTATAGTTGCAGGTGCAACCTGTTTTGGAAGATTTATAACCATGGAAAATATACCAGGCAGAATCACAGATCTTGTCATGTCAAATATTGATTCTGCTGTTGTTTTCTTGCTTGTTATGAATATTTTTCTTCTTTTAATCGGGATGTTCATGGATATAATTTCAGCTGTGCTTATAATCGGCCCTGTAATTGTTCCAATGCTTTACAGTTTTAATATAGATCCTTTGCATTTTGGTCTTATTATGACAGTTAACCTTGCGATAGGGTATTGTACACCGCCTATGGGAGTTTCACTTTTTATAACCGGTTCTATAGCAAACCGAGGTATAGTAGAAGTTTCAAAATCTGTTATGCCGTTTCTTCTGATTCAGATTCTTGTACTTATGATTATTACTTATTTACCCGATTTTGTACTTTTTTTACCCCGTTTGTCAGGGTATCTAAATTAAACCGGTTTGCTATTAATCATTATTTTTTTTATCTGAAGCAGTGAAATAAGTAATTTACATATTTATTTCATTAAATAATATTCTATAAATTAGTTTTAAAAACATTTATTATTAATGATTGAGTTTGTCCTTGATGTTATAAAAAAGCCTCTCGGCTCAAATGAGTATTTCAGATATCTTTAATGAGATAAAAATTCAGCAAGCATAGATAATTAAAGGTCTTTTGTTTTAATGTTTGAAAACTGTGTAATTTTTAAAAATAACAGCAGCAGCTGGATATTGTTTAATAAGCCTGTTGAAATAATAAAAGCAGATAATTATAAAAATATAAAAAAAGCTCTTTCTTATATAGAGGATATGACTCTAAAAGGGTTTTATGCGGCAGGTTTTGTAAGTTATGAAGCATCCGGGGCTTTTGACCCCAATTATTTAGTTAAAAAAAATAATTTATCCAACAATTTATGGTTTGGAATATATAAAAAAAAAGAGATTATACCTCACCATATTCTGTTTGATAATCCAGGCAAAGCTCAATATATTTTTGATTGGGAGCTTCCTTTTAATTATAATGAATATAAAAATAAAATCGATTTTATAAAAGAAAAAATATTTAAAGGTGATATTTATCAGTTGAATTACACTTTTAATATGGAATCCGATTTTAAAGATGACCCTTTTTCAGTTTTTTTAAATAATTTTTCACATCTTGACTCCAAATATTCTGCTTTTATAGATACACCAGATTTCTCAGTATTAAGCGGTTCCCCGGAACTTTTTTTTAAGCTTCATAAAAATAAACTTATTTCAAAACCGATGAAAGGGACAATCCATAGAGGCAGAAATAATAATGAAGACATTTTAAACAAAGAAAAGCTTTATAATTCTGAAAAAGACAGAGCAGAAAATGTAATGATTACTGATATGATCCGAAACGATATGGGTAAAATTGCTCAAATATCAAGTGTTAACACAAAAAAGCTTTTTGAAGTTGAAAAATATTCAAGAGTTTTTCAAATGACTTCTACTGTTACATGCACAACAGATAAATCTGTTTGTGAAATTTTTGAGGCAATGTTTCCCTGTGCTTCAATAACAGGTGCACCTAAAATTAAATCTATGGAATATATTAAACAGGCAGAAAAAAGTCCGCGCGGAGTTTATACAGGTGCAATAGGTTTTCTTGAGCCTGAAAGAAAAGCTCTTTTTAATGTTGCAATAAGAACAATGTATATAAATAAAGAAAGTAAAAAAGGGTATTACGGAACTGGGGGAGGAATTGTATGGGATTCTTTTGCTGAAAATGAATATAAAGAATGTCAGAGTAAATCTCTTATAATTTCTGAACCCGAGCCTGAATTTAAGCTTCTTGAAACTTTGCTTTATGTCCCGGGCGATGGTTTTTATCTTGAAAAATATCATATTAATAGAATTCTTGATTCTGCATATTACTTTTCTTTTGATCTGAAAAAATCGGAGCTATTACAATTTTTTAATAGTTTTACATCCGAAGAATTATTAAGAGTAAGGCTTTTAAGCGACAGATTCGGAAATATTGAATATGAAAAAAATCTGCTTGAAAAAAATCCTCTTGAAAGTAAAACATCCTGGAAAATATGTTTAGCAGATGAGCATGTAGATTCTTCTAATAGATTTTTATATCACAAGACTACAAATAGAAGTACTTATAATAATCTTTTAAAAAAATATCCCGGTTTTAATGACATTGTCCTTTTCAATGAAAATAATCTTGTAACTGAAACCTGTTTTGCAAACATTGTAATTGAAGAAAACAAAAAGCTTTATACACCTTTTGTAAAAGCAGGTCTGCTTTGCGGAACCATGCGCTGCTATCTGCTGGAAAAGAAAATTATTTCTGAAAAGAATATTTTTAAAAAAGATCTTATAAATGCTGA
>Ga0136557_1000338_pt1 | contig 37276 bp, 32 predicted proteins | sample AntRauTorckE6832_FD_104796 | JGI IMG/M metagenome (GOLD analysis project Ga0136557, IMG submission 104796) | Saline lake microbial communities from Rauer Islands, Antarctica - Metagenome Torckler E6 #832 | ecosystem: Environmental > Aquatic > Non-marine Saline and Alkaline > Saline | place...
GAAATTTTTGAAGAAAACGAGGATGTTGATTTTTCAGGCAAGGCAACCGATTTTGAAGACGGAAGTCTCGCTGGTGCAGACCTTGTATGGACTTCAAGCAGAGATGGTCAGATTGGTACAGGTACAACTTTTACAAGCTCTTCCCTGTCAAGTGGACAGCATTTTATAACCCTTACGGCAACAGATTCATACGGAGCTTCTTATTCTGATGAAATAGCTATTATTTACGGTAATATTCCCCCTTCAGCTGAAATACATACTCCAGGTGAAGACGGTGAAGAATATGAATCGGGTGAAGATGTTTTTTTCCATGGAACAGGCACAGATACAGATGATGGTGACCTTACAGGAACCTCTCTTGAATGGGTTTCAAACAGAAACGGAGATATAACCGTTATAGGTACAGGAACATCATTTAAAGTAAACAACCTTAAAAGCGGTGAACATTTAATAACCCTCAAAGCAACAGATTCAGGAGGGTCTACCGGAGAAGCTTTAAGAAGGATAACAATAAGAGAAATGTTCCCGGATAAAGAGATCCTTAATATTCAGGAAAATAACGATGATACTTTTATAATTACAGGCGGAATTGAACCTTTCAGTGTATTTTCAAGAAGAGCTGACATTGCTTCTGCATCAATATCAGGAAGAGAAGTTTCTGTAACAGGAAAACTTCCTGGAGAAAGTGAAATTATTGTAACAGATAAAGAATCAATCAATTCTTTTTCAGTTTATGCAAAAATCACCAAAGATGCTGTATCAGTTCCCCGTGCATCTGCAATACTTACAAAAGACGGATACCAGAGGCTTGTGTTTACTGAAGGCGAACGTGTTACTGCCGACGGTTCAGGTTCTTACGATGAAAGTGAAGAAATTGTCTCCTGGAAATGGGAATTTATTTCCGGGCCTGTTCCTGTTTATTTTGACAAACCAGAATCACAGACTGCTAATTTTGTAGTACCCCCTGTTTACGGCAACCAGAAATTCAAAGTCCGGCTTTACGCAGAAAATGCACAGGGAGTTAAAGACTATGATGATATAGAATTTACCGCAAAAGAAAAAAATGACCCCTTTGATATGGATACAGATGCTGTCCCGGTTAAAGCCGGAGATACAGGAAAATACATGGGAGTAAAATATTTAAAAGGATTAACAAGGGCAGAGTCTGTTAAACCAGGAAGTGACAAAAGAAACAGACCAGGATCTATTCCTTATGATCTTCTTGATCTTGAGATGCAAATTGATGACTTTTCAAAAACACCTGCTTCATCTGCAACAAGACATATCGCATCAGCCGGACAGACAGCCCAGTTTATTGTCTATCTCCCTGAAAAAACCGGATCTGAATATTCATGGTTTCAGGAAAATACAAGAAAAGGATGGCAGGATCTTTTGGAAGCTTCCAACCCTGAAACTGAAGGAGCATATTTTAACTATGAAAGAGACCAGGTTTTTATCAATATAAAAGACAACGGAATATATGACCTTGACGGTAACACAGGTTCTGTAAGAACTATTTCAGGACTTGGTTCAAAATCATCCCAGGCTTCTGAACAGCAATCTTCATCATCGTCTTCATCAGGGGGAGGCTGTTTTATTAATTCGTTATTTTAAAGGCCGGGCTAAGCCGGCCTTTTCACAATAAAACACGATTAATAAACCAAAAACTATGGATATAGTTTAAAACCTATTTTTCCTGAATAATAATCAATAGGATTTAAATCACTGAAGCCCTGAGAATAATCTGCTTCCAGGAAAAATGTAATTTTGTCTGATACTACAAAATCACTTCCTACACCAAATCTTCCCCACATATCATCTGCTTCTCCATTACCTTTCTGATATCCTGCGATATTATCAGATGCTTCTGCTTCCATCCAGCCGAGTCCAAGCAAAACATAACCGTTTATTTTATCTTTGGAAGATGCAGGGTAATATTTCAAATTCAGTGAATAGCCTGTAAGATCGGCATCTAGGTCTGACACAGGATTTTTTGCTCCAAGATCCCTGATTTTATCTGCCTGAGCCTCAACAGCAAAAGAATCATTTATATCATATCCAAGTGCAAAGCTGAATCCGTAGCTGTTATCCCTGTCCATGTCAGCATTGAATGCATCGACATGATAACCCATTGCAGGACTTAAATAAAAACTACCCTTTTCAGCTGAAACTGTTCCGGGAACTGACATAATAAAACCGGCAATTAAAACAGTAAAAATTTTAAAAACATTTCTTCTCATAATTCCTCCGTATAGTTAAAAATTTATTTACAAATCAAAAAAATGAATCATCATTCATAATTTTAAAATTAATAACATTTAAATATTTTTCAAGTAATTTAATCTACAATATTTTCAGATTTAACAACTAAATAAGTTTAATAAACAACACAAAATAATATTTATTTTTTTCAACAATACCAATCATTACAAAGGGTTTTAAACTATTTACTTTTTCTTGAACAGATAGTAAACACTGTTTAGCAAATAAGTATTTTAATTTCGATTAAATTAAGAAAATAAAGTTTTTGACTGGAAAATTTATTCCGCACAAATCTTAAAGTTAATAATAAAAACATTTTTGTATTTCTAAGATCAGGGTTTAAAAGCAGACACCGGTAACATACTTGAAAATATCTTAATGAAAGTGGTATAAGCAAAAAATCGGTTTAATTTTACAAACAGTATCAAAAAGACAGAAAGGTTATAAATGAAAGACAAAACAGCTGTAATCAATAAAGCTTTTAACCACTTTGATATTGGCGGAAAAAAAGTTCGTACAGTTAATTCACCTGAATACAGAGCTTCAACAATTCTTTTTGAATCCAGTGAAGATATGCTTGCCGCAGGACAGGGAAAATATAGCGGTATTTACTACGGTACAAACAGACTGCCGAACCAGAGAGAACTTGAAGAAAGCATAAACTTGCTTGAAAACGGAAGCTTAACAAGAATTTTTCCATCAGGAATAAGCGCTATAAGACATACACTTCTTGCTTTTCTAAAACCCGGAGATCATATTCTGGTATGGGACAATGTATACGGTCCTACTAAAAATTTCTGTAAAATATTTCTTGCAAAACTAAACATTGAAACCTCTTTTGTACCTCCTGAAGATTCTGATGATATAAACCGATATATCAGAAAAAATACCAAACTTATTTTTATTGAATCTCCGGGTTCAATTACTTTTGAAGTTTCAGATATAAAAAAAACAGTTGAAGCTGCTGAAAATAAAAAAATCATAACCGTTATGGACAACACCTGGGCTACACCGCTTCTGTTCAAACCCCTTGACCATGGAATAGATATATCTATTGAATCTGTTACAAAATATATCTCAGGACATTCAGATATTTTAATGGGAAGTGTTTCTTTAAATGAAAAGTATTGCGATTTCTTCGACAAATACTGCTCCATGGCCGGAATAACGAATTCAGGTCAGGACTGTATAGCCGCATTAAAAGGTTTAAAAACGCTTGATCTCAGACTTAAGGAACATGGGAAAAATGCTTTCTACCTGGCTTCATGGCTGGAAAAACAGGAAATAATTGATCAGGTTTTATACCCTCCTCTCAAATCACATCCGGATCATAATTTATGGAAAAAATACTTTAAAGGCGGATCCGGACTTTTCGGAATAATTTTTAAAGACAAAGTCACACAGGATAAAATTAACACATTTATAAACAGCCTGAAGCTTTTCGGTATAGGCTTCAGCTGGGGCGGTTATAAAAGCCTTGTTTCGGTTGGTAAAGTATACAGAGAAAATACTGAGAATCTAAACGGTAAAACTGTTATCAGAATAAGTGCAGGACTTGAAGACATACAAGACCTTAAGAAAGATCTTGAATCAGGGTTGAAGAAAATAACCGGAATTAAAAACTGACTACCACCAGAAAATCAAATCTTTATCAGAACAATAACAATAACAATTATAAAAAACCCGTTTTTTAACAATTTGTTAACATTGATATAAATTTATTTGAAATGAGTTAATATTTAGTATATCGTAAATTTACTTATTTCAATATTTAAAATTCTTACAGGCAGTTGTTATTTGCTGCTTCTTAAAAATGTTTTATCAAAGGGCTTTAAAGGTATTTCACTAAATATGAATAAACTTCTTTTATCATTTACTGTTCTGCTCACAGTTATTTCTTATACAGACTCTTTTGCTGAAAGCAACAAAGATACTGTTAAATGGCTTAAAGGAGATTTTCCTCCTGTTTATATTATTGAGGGCAAAAACAAAAACACGGGAATGGGAGATATAATGATAGAAATTTTTATAAAAAATCTCCCTGAATACAACCATGAGGTTATTATAACAAATGCTTCAAGAGCTATAGATTTAATAAAAAACAAAGAAAAAGCATGTTATCCTAACTTTTTTAAAACCGAGGAAAGAAAAAAACATTTTGTTTTTTCCAAACCTGTTGCAATTACATGCTCAAATTATATTATCACAGATAAAAAACATCCTTTGCTGAATCAGTCCCCTGCAGATTTTAAAAAAATTCTATCCAATAATAATCTAAAAGGATATTTTGTAACAGACCGATCCTATGGTAAAAAAACAGATAAAATGTTAAAAGAAAAAAGAAATGATAAAAATATCTTTTTCAGATCAGGCGACAGCAGCCTGGAAGGTATTCTCAGAATGATAGAAAATAACCGCGCTGATTACACTCTTGGTTATCCTTTCGAACTAAAATATCTCCAGTCTCAGCTTAATTTTAAAAAAAACTTCAAATTAATCAATATAAACCGAAATGATGATATTGTCTGGTCAAAAAGTTATACTGCATGTCCTGATAATGAATGGGGCAGAACTTTTATAAAAAAACTAAACAATATAATTGATAAAGTAAAATATGAGAAAGATTATATCAACTGTCAAACAAGATGGCTGCCTCAAAATATGAAAAAAGATGCTTTAAAAGCATATAAAGAAAAAATTATTTCAGCAGGAAAAAAACCGGCCCAATGAAAATAATTACAAACAAAAATCTAAGCACCAAGTTTGCACTTATTCTTGTGTTCAATATTACAATTATAATCTCTTTGTTTACCGGGTTTATCCTTGCTGAAAATACTTATTCGCTTAAAAAAGAACTGCAGAAAAGACTACATGAAACAGCAGGTGTAGCAAAAACCGGGCTTTCCACTGCACTATGGCAGTTTAACAGCCAGTATGCCCAGGATTTTACCAGGTCGTTATTTCTTTCAGAGGATATTGTATATGTAAAAGTATCTTACCAGGGGAGAACAATAGCTGAAAAATCGGGTGAGAAATACGGCACAAAAAATTTCAATTTTTTCAAGTCTTCTGACAGTTTTTTAGTCACAAGTGAAGATATTTTCTATGATAATTATAAAGTCGGCAGTATACAGATAGCCCTGTCAAAACATCTTCTTAAAAAAACTCTTTTTACAGGTGCAAAATCTACTATTATATTAATATTTCTTGTAATTTCAGTTATTCTTGTTTCAACATTTTTAATGACCCGTAAATATCTTTTCAGCCAGGTTTTAAAAATGCAGGAATCTATGAAGCAGGTCTCTGAAGGTAATCTTGATACAAAGTTTGATACTGGATTAAAAGATGAAATAGGTGAACTTTCAAGAGACATAGACTCTATGCTTGAAAATTTAAAAAAAGTAACTGCTTCAAAAAATGAGCTTAACCATGAAATCTATGAAAGAAAAAAAACTGAAAAAGCATTAAGGGAAAGTGAAGAACGGTTCAGAGAATTTGTTGAAACAACTGACAACCTTGTAACAAGAATCGATCACAACGGAAGATTTATTTATGTAAATCCTGTAGCAGAAATGGTTGTCGGGTTAAGCCAGGAAAAGCTTAAAAACAGAAGGGCTCTTGATTTTACACATAAAGACGATCGAAAAGAAGCATATAAGTGGTTTTATGATGCAGTCAGCAGAAACCTGACTATATCATATACTGAAAACAGACAGGTAAACATTAAAACAGGAGAAGTTTCCCACTGGTTGTGGACAGGACGTTTTTTTTATAAAAACGGAAAATTTTCAGGCCTTAACTGCATAGGACACGATGTAACCAAACTAAAGTCTGCAGAAAAAGAAAGAGCTGTTCTTGAAACAAAGCTAAGGCAGTCCCAGAAAATAGAAGCTATAGGCACCCTTGCCGGAGGAATAGCCCACGATTTTAATAATATACTTGGAATAATTCTCGGCAATTCAGAACTTGCACTTCATTATATAAAAGAAGATCAAAAGGCAAAAGAAAAAATATCTGAGGTAATTACAGCAACAAACAGAGCCAAAGATGTCGTTGCTCAGCTACTGAGCTTCAGCCGCAAAACAGAAATGAAAAAAATCGTTTTAAAACCTGATATTTTAATCAAAGAATCTGCAAAGCTTTTACGAGCCTCAATAGAAAACTCGATTGCAATTAAACTCGATATAGCTCCTTTTCTGAAATCCATGAAGGCTGAACCGACCCAGATTCATCAGGTTATAATAAACCTGTGTACAAACGCCGCACATTCAATGGAGCATAAAGGCGGAACAATAACTATAAGTCTCGCAAACAAAGATATTAAAGAGAAAAAAAATGACTATTCAAATATTACCCCGGCAGAATACATTGAACTTAAAGTCTCGGATACTGGTCACGGTATACCCGATTCGATAAAGGATAAAATTTTTGATCCATATTTTACAACTAAACCTACAGGAAAAGGGTCAGGCCTTGGTCTTTCTGTAATACACGGAATAGTTCAAAGTCATAAAGGAGCTTTAAACATAAAAAGCGTTGAAAATCAGGGAACAGAAGTCTCAATAATTTTTCCTGCATATAACGGGGAGCCTGAAGAAAAAAATAAGGAATTATCACATGAGTCAGGCGGTGATGAAAATATTCTTCTTGTAGATGACGAAAAATCCCTTCTTATGATAACAAAGGAATTTCTCAATTCCCAGGGTTACAAAACAGACTCTTTTACAAGCCCGCTTGCAGCTCTGGAAGCATTCAAAGCAGCTCCGGAAAAATACGATATTGTTATAACAGACATGACCATGCCTGAAATGTACGGGGACCAATTAATAACAGAGATTTCTAAAATAAGAGAAAACATACCTGTAATTCTATGCTCGGGATACAGTGATAAGGCAGAAAAGGAAAATATCACTCAAACTGGGCTCACAGCCTATCTTGAAAAACCGATCAACAACAACCAGTTTTCAAAAATAATCAGATCTCTTTTAGCCCAAAAAAAGAAAAACTCTGATTTAAACTGATTTTACTCATTTTATTCTCATAAATCCGTAGATTGCTCCTAAAACCCCTCCTGCAAGATGCGAAAATCCTGATGCAGAATTGTTATTAAAAGATTGTAAAACTTCATCACCAAGAAAAAGCAATGCAACAAGAATAAGTGTTAAGGGGATTTTTCCGGTTTTAAAATTGGCAAATGAACTAAGCAGAATCAGCATAAACACCAGCCCCGTTCCTCCAGCAACAGATGCAGAAAAAACAAAAAAATTAATCAGCCCTGTTACAAGAGCAGTTATCATAAACATTTCAAAAATTTTAAAAGAACCATATTTTTCTTCAAGCAGCGGGCCCACAAGAAGCATTAGTGTAAGATTACCTGTTAACTGACTCCAGCCTGAATGTCCCAGTACATGAGAAAAAAGTCTTAAAAATTCTCCTGGCTGATTAAGTGACCCGGAAGGTGATGTAAACCATACGTAAAGACCTGAAGATCCGGTAGTTTCTGTAACAAGAACTATAATTGCCGCTGCAAAAGCATAGGTAAGAACAACCGGTGAGTTATATCCTATTTTCATTTTCCCGCCTTTTATAAATTCTGCATAAAAATATCAACCTGAGCAAATTTACGGGATTATAATTGATTTGAAATTTACTGACAAGATGAATCAGAAATATTCACAAAGCCCTTTTTCAATCTGTTCAAATTGTAAAATCTTTTCTCTGTCTTTTTCATTTAAAGCAAGTGATAAAATTCTTGAAGCATGATCATGATATGCAGAGATTGCAGAATCAGAAACAGAGACATTTCTTACCTCAAAAGCCTTTACCCTTTCAGCAGCTATACTTTTATTCCGGTTAATATCTATTTCTTTAAAATAATTATAGTATGTAATAAAGGGAAGAATTCTTGGTTCAAAGTATTCAATATTTATTTTAAGTTTTTCAGCTCTGACAAGGGGAATCAGATCAAATTTAAAATAAAGCCTGTTTTTTTTTAGTTCCCAGCCGGAATTGCCTATTGTATTTTTTAAAATATCAGCTCTGGTTTTTAAAAAATCATCAGATCCTTCAGCAAAGACACGTCTTAAATAAGCATTTTCAGTAATATCATCATAGTCTTCTTTAAGAAGCTGACCCCCTTTATTTCTCCATGCAGCAGACTGAAATCTGTTTTTATAAGGAAAGGAACAATAATTAATACTTATATCGATTTTCTTTTCAATACTGTAGTCAATCAGTTTTAAAGCAGTAATTTCAGATTCAGCTGACACAGCTTTAACCCCATGACAAAATGTATATCTTCTGCTTACCAGATTTTCAAAATTATAAGGTGTAAGTCTTAGCTGATGGAGGTTTAAATACTTTACCCCTGCATCTGCCATTTCAGGTAGCTTAACCTTTAACAAATCAATATCTTCCGGAATAGCAGGTATTTCAACACAAAGAGATTCAAAAAATTCTGATGCTTTTTTTACTGAGTCAAGACTGTATCCCACAGCACCTATATCAAAACGGATTTCATCAAGACCGGCATTTTTAAGTTCTTTAAATTTCTCCCTGGTTCCAAGTATTCCATTGGTATAAAGCCATATATGCAAATCTTTGCCAAAACGATTTTTTAAAGCCTTAATGTATTCTATACACAAATCAATTTTTAAAAGAGGCTCTCCACCGCTTATGCCGACCCCCTTAAAACCGAGTTTTTCTATATAGTCTGCATAATCTAAAGGAGTTTTAAATTCAATATTCTGGGATACAGGCAGACTGTCTTCATTCTGAGGAGCAGGACAGTAAAAACATGAGCCGTTGCAAACGCCAGTTATAAAAAGGCAGGACCATTCACCTGCCATACACAGTCTGCATCCCGGAGAGACAGATCCTGAAAAAAGTTTTGTTCCGGCTGCACATGAACATATTCCGTGATTATTTTTTAAAACAGCGGTTCTTTCTGTGCTTAAAAAAGAAGCCTTATCAGGACTGATCCATTTCACAAGATTATATTTTTTGCCGTACTCTATTTTTATTTTTTCTATATAACTCTTTTTTCTGCTTTCAAAAACTCCCATCCCGCCTCCCTTAAAATAAATACATTCTGTTAATCTTAATTCTCTTAAAAAAATATTTTGTCAATCTAAAAAGCTTTCTTTTTTCATTAGAAATATTTTCTTATAAAATATCCGTATAAAGGAGTGTCTGCTTGACTAAAACCAGGCTCCGTGAGATATATAAATATATAGAGTTTACAAAAAACCCGATCCCGAAAGGATCGATTTTCAGGCCTGACATTTGTAATTTTATATTCCAGATAAAAGCCATCTCAAGATAAGCCAGACTTGAAAAACTTTTAATTTCAGAACGTTATTCCAAAAATATTGAAACTGATTGAATTGCTGTTTTTTTATCCTGCATTTTTTAAAGCAGAAACTTATTATTAAGGAGGAGGCACAATGAAAACCAAACTCACTGCTTTTTTTGCCGTATTGATATTATTATTATCAACTTCGCAGCTATGGAGTGCAACTCACTCTCTTACCAGATGGGAAGACGGCAAATTCGACCTTGTCGTTTCTCTTGGCTGGACTCCTGACGCAGCTGATAAAACAAAACTTAAAACTGTTTTTGAATTATTTGCACAGGATGTCTGGACAATGACAGAAGGCCACCATTCAATCAGGCGTCTTTATGTATACACCCCAAACACCGATACAAATAAGGCAAGGGACTGGAGTAAAGCAGACATACGCTTTCTCAATACAGCTGACGCTGCTAATGCAACAATTGCAGGATTTAAAAAAACAGGAAGAATCTTTGTTGATGACGATCTTTCAGATTTAAGCGAGGTAGGTCATGCTCTTGCTCATGAACTCGGGCATTATGCATATGCAGTTTATGATGAATACAAAGATGATCAGGGCCCAAAACCCGGATTTCCACATACAAACGACACTCCTAAAGACTCAATCATGAACTACCACTGGCAATGGCAGAATTTCAGTGTACCTGACGACTATGAAAGTCTTACAGAAAGAAGAACGGCTCACTACAGAATGTATGGAGAATCTATATGGGAAACCCTGGTTGCAGACAAAGTGTATGATTCTCTATGGGGTGGTCTTGGTTATTTAGGTTACCAAAACGACAGATATTTATTCAGTGACCTTCAGGGTCTTGATTCACCTCCCCTCCCCCTGAAAAAACCTACTGACAACCCCAAGCTTGAAATTATTTATATGGAAGGATCTGAAGCCTGTATAATACCTGTATAATAATAGATGATTCAGGGAGTATGGGAATAGATGTGAAAATGGCTTCTGCAATTTCAGGAGCAAAGTCATATCTGGACAAAATGAAAACAGGTACAGACTATGCTGCAGTAGTAGCTTTCAACTCTTCAGCTACAACAATCGGAGGTCTTGAAAAACTTGACAATGCAAAAAAAACTGCTTTGAAAACAGCAATCGACGGACTTGAAGCAGGAGGAGGTACAAATTTTGATGCGGCACTTTCATCAGGCTATAATATTTTAAACAGCAGCTCACGCAAAGGGACATATAAATATATTGTTTTTTTAAGCGATGGAGAAGCTTCAGTTCCAACCAGCGTTCTGACTCAGCTGAAAGATGCAAATATCCCTGTATACGCTATCGGCCTCGGAAGCGGAGCAGATATGAGTGCTCTTGGAGCCATAGCCTCTGGAACCGACGGAAAATCGTATTACACTGCAACATCTGCCTCTCTTAATGCAATTTACTCTGATATTGCAAGTCTTTCAACAGATGAAAAACTTACTGCAAGAATTAAAGAAAACCTTAATATAAATAAAAATACAGCCTCTAAAACGATGACAGTGGACAACACCTGTAAAACTGCTGAGTTTTCTTCAAGTTTTCCTGTAGGCGAATCAGTTTCACTTGAACTCACTTCACCCGGAGGAGACATTATAAATGCTTCAAATGCCGATTCATTGGAAGATGTTACATTAATCAGTGAACCCGGTTATATAATATACAAAATCAGTAACCCTGAACCAGGGGCATGGGGACTTGATGTTGCAGCCTCTGGCCTTACAGAAGAAACCGAAATTATTCTGGAAGGAAAAACAGACTCAGACTTTTCCATTGATGCAAAATTAATAGGCGGAAATTATCCAAAACCACTACTTGCAGTTGCAACAGTTTCAAAAGACTACCCTGTCAAAGGGCTTACAGTTGAGGCAGAAGTTACAGCTCAGGACGGTTCGACCTCTACACTTGAGCTTCTTGACAACGGAGTTTCTCCTGATGTTACAGCCGGAGACGGTCAATATGCAGCCGCCATAACAGACTATAAAGACGGCAGCTACAGTTTCATTATTTCTGCAGAAAACAGTAATGCTGCAGGAACAGAAACATCTAAAGGAGTTACTCTTAAATACGGATCATCCTCAGTTGAAAGGCCTGTTTCTGCAGATTTTCAAATTGCTAAGACTGCTTCTGCAACAACTTCCGGAGTTGCCGATTATGTACCAAATAATTCTGTTGCCGATGCTGTAAAACTTGAAGTAAACACAGAGCCTTCAAGAGGGGCTGTTGAAAATGATGAAGATGTCTCTTATTATTATTTTAATGCCGAAAAAGGGAAATCATATACAATATATACAGCCAGACTTTTCCCAGTATCAATGGAAACCCTTGTTAAACTTTATGATTCCGAAGATCTGAGCACTCCTCTTAGACAAGACTCAAAAAGCATGAATAAAACAGCTGCAAAAATTATTTATACACCAGATGAAGATAAGCAAATCTATGTCACAGTTGAACACGGAAGCCCCGGAACAGGCACATATGACATTGCTGTCAGGGAAACACAGTCAACAGATTCAATGGAACAGCCTCTTGATCTTGATGAGGAAGGATCTTCAGATGACTTTTCCTGCTTCATAGGAACACTGAAATTCCATTAATTGTATATCTGTATCAAGCAGAGTTTGAACTATTACTTATAAATGTTAAATTATCCCGGAGCTTTTATTTTCGGCCGGGATAATTTAACGTAGCAGATACTCTTGTATTAACAACAATTCCCTTATACTTAAAACTTACACAAATTGCCAAAAAAAGGTGAGTTATGAAAAAAATATTACTCTTTTATTCAGTTATAACAGCTCTTTTAATTTCAGGCTGTTATGCAGATGCAGAATTTCAAAATGTAACAAAGGCATCATGTATGGAAAAAAATGTATTAAGTGCTGATCAAATAAATCCGGGAAATAAGATAATTTGCATAAAAGAGCTAAAAAGGAAAATGAAGGAGTCAAACGAGCATCTAAAATATACAGTCAGAATTTACGGCACAGTTGAAAAAAAAGAGGGATCTGAAATCTTTATTAAAGTCGATGAGGTAAGCTCTGTCAATTTAAAGAAAAAAAACAAAACCTGGGTAAAAAACGATTCTGTGATAAAAAAGCCTCCTTATGAACCTGGCAAGACCTATGGTTTTACAGAAAAAAATACAACAATAAATGATGCTGTTTCAACCGGTTATTATAAAATTTATTTTATTTCATCTTAAAAAAAATAATTACCTGAGCAGCCGGTAATGTGCTGTTGCAATGATTCCCAGGACCTGAACCAACAAAATATTATACCTGACAAAAGATAAAATCCGGGATATTTTACAATTTGTGAGCTGATAAACTTTAATCAGGCATAACTTTTCCTGATGTAACTTTAACACTATCTTTCTGGCTCATCTCAGTAAATTTTTTCACTTCAGATTCATCCGGGCCAAGAACCCTGTGCAGCCCTTACCACGTAATCAGGATCTGCTTTATGAAAAAGTGCGCATTGCCTGAGCTATATTCTTTTTTGTACATCTTTAAACCATGAAAAAAATCATGGTGATTATAAATGCAAGTATACAAACCCATATAAAAAATGCTGCAAAAGCAGTTCGTTTAGCAATGCCCTCTTTCCATGATTTCAAAGGCCTTATTCCCTGAATATAGAATGTAATTATTCCTGTAATATTAATACATGCGATATTTGTAAAAAGAAGAATCAATGCATTTAATGATAAGTCATAAAAACCTCCTCCTTGACAAAACAGACAGGGCAAGAGGTTTCTGCAATTTTTTAGCCCCGTATTTAAATTAAAACCTGTATAAAAAAAATTCAAACTGCAAACAATTATTCGATTTATTAATTTATGGATGATTTAATAATTATACAATCAGATTTTAAGTAATATTTGGCCGAAAAACAGAATTTTTTGTTCAGCAACTAAGTAATTTAATATTAATCAAAATTTTATTCAATTTCGGTAAAACTATATCAAAGATATAAAAAATATAATATCTTACAATTTGAACCTGATTTTTTAAAACTACCTGCTTAAACAAACACGATTTAAAAGAGGTTTATAATGAATGACCGATTTAACTATTACTGTCTTGATAAAAACTCCGGCTTCAACAAAACAACCAGGGAAAACTATGAAAGAACATGCGTGGACTCTTTATACTGGATTCAGATAAAAGAAAACTTTGAAGGCCTATCTGAGGTTTTAAGCCGGGAATTTAAAACAGACCCTCATATATGTGAATCTCTAACTGCTGAAGAAACAAGACCAAGATCCTATTTAAAGGGAAACGGTATTCTTGTTATTTTAAGGGGAGTGAATCTTAACCCCGGAGCTGATCCTGAAGATATGGTTTCTATAAGATTATGGATCGAACCGGATAAAATAATCAGCGTCCAGAATAGAAAAATTATGGCAGTTGAAGATATTATTGAATCTATTGAAGATAATAACGGGCCGTGTTCTGCAGGTGAATTCCTCTGCGAAATAAGTGAAAGGCTTTCTGTAAGAATGTCTGATCCGCTGGGAATTATTGACGATTCAATAGATGACCTTGAAGATAAAATAACACAGCTCAAAAGTGAAGAAGTAAGAAGTGAAATAAGTTCATTAAGAAGGCAGGTAATTGCACTCAGAAGATATCTCCACCCCCAGAGAGATGCTTTAAAAAACCTTCTGATACTTAAAATATCCTGGATAAGCGAAAAAGAAAAAATGATTCTCAGAGATGTTTCAGACAGGATAACAAGATATATAGAAGATCTTGACTCAGGAAGAGAACGTACAGCAGTTGCAAGAGATGAGCTCGACAGTAAAAACCGGGAACAGATGAATAAAATAATGTATGTTTTTTCAATTATTACTGTTGTTTTTCTGCCTCTTGGTCTTATAACCGGACTTCTTGGGATAAATGTAGGAGGAATTCCAGGCTCTGAAAACAGTTATGCCTTTTATTTTGTTTGTTTATGTCTTGGAGTTATACTTTTAATTCAGATCTATATCCTAAGAAAAATTAAATGGATATAACAAATCAAATGTAAGGGAGATAAAAATGTTCTCTGCTGTTGTTGCTGTAATTGTAGGGCTTGCTGTCCTTTTATGGAGTGCTGACAAATTTGTTGAGGGAGCTTCTGCAGCTGCAGATTATGCCGGAGTCTCACCACTTTTAATAGGAATGCTTATTGTCGGTTTTGGAACTTCTGCTCCTGAATTTGTAGTTTCTGTTTCAGCCGCACTTAATGGAAATCCTTCCATAGCAATAGGAAATGCATACGGTTCAAACATTGTTAATATAGCTCTGATACTCGGTCTTACTGCATTAATAAAACCTATACGTGTAAAATCAGGAATTCTTAAAAAAGAACTTCCAATATTGACAGGTATTACCCTGATCTCTTTTTACTTTATTTATGATCTTAATATTAAAAGATATGAAAGTGCGCTTATTCTTGGCTTATTCATTATAATAGTTGTTTGGGGTATTATTGAGGACCGCAAAAACTCAGCAGATAATCTTAACAAAGAAATGGAAGAAAAGCTTGAATCAAACAATCTCTCTTTGTTTAAAGCCTTGTTTTTTCTTACTGCCGGTCTTGTCCTTCTTATAGCAAGCTCAAAAGTTCTTGTATGGGGCGCCCTTGTAATTACTCAAAAAACAGGCATAAGCGATCTTATGGCCGGACTTACAATTGTAGCAATAGGAACATCTCTTCCTGAGCTTGCATCATCTCTTGCCGCAATTAAGCGGGGAAGTCATGACATTGCACTTGGGAATGTAATAGGTTCAAATATGTTCAATACTCTCGGGGTTACAGGTACCGCCTTTCTCATACACCCTTCTGCAATATCAAAAGATGTTATTATAAGAGATTTTCCTGTAATGTTTTTTTTAACAATTATGGTCTTTGTCGTAGGTTTCGGATTCAAAAATCAGGGAAGAATAAACAGATTTGAAGGATTTTTTCTCTTAAGCGTATATATTTTATATCTTTTACTCCTTATATATCAGACAATCCTTTAAAAAAACCGGAAGGAAGTTTTATGCGACTTTATTTTATTTTAATTTTATTAATTATTGGATCAGGGTGCTCTCAGAAAATGGAAAATGAAATATCACAAAACTTTAATTTTAAATGCCCGAAAACTCCAAACTGTGTTTCTTCTGCTGCAGAAGACGACAGCCACAGAATTGAACCCTTAAAATTTGATGGAAACCCAAAAAAAGAAATCAATAAGATTGAAAAAATAATAAAAAATATGAAAAGAAGTGAAATTGTATTAAAAACCGACAAAAAGATTCATGTTGTATTCAAATCCTTTTTATTCAGATTTAAAGATGATGTATTTTTTGAAGCTGATGATGACAAAAAGATTATCAACATTAAATCAGCTGCAAGAGTTGGATATTCCGATTTCGGAGTAAACAGAAAAAGACTTGAAAAAATAAGAGATATTTTAAATGAAAAATAATATTACAAACAAAGCTGCTGAAATTTTAAATATAGATAAAACCAAAGTAAGAGCAGTTGAAGAACTTCTTTCTCAGGGATCTACAATAGCCTTTATAGCAAGATACAGAAAAGAAAAAACCGGGCTCCTTGACGAAGTCGATATAACAAGGATAAAAGATACCCTGGAAGAGGTTGAAACTCTTGAAAAAAGAAAAGAAACTGTTTTAAAATCTTTAAAAGATCAGAATTTTTTATCAAAAGAACTTGAAAATAAAGTTAATAATTCAAAAGATCTTGCAGAACTTGAAGATATATACCTTCCGTATAAACCTAAAAAAAGAACAAAAGCTTCCATTGCTAAGGAAAAAGGACTTTCTCCTCTTGCTGAAAAAATACTTCTGCAGACAAAAGATTTTAACCCTTTAAAAGAAGCTGAAAAATTCATAAATATTGAAAAAGGCTTAAATTCATCAGGTGAAGCTATTGAAGGAGCTAAATTTATAATTGCTGAGATTATTTCTGAAAACCCTGATTTAAGAGGGAAAATAAGAAATATTTTTATTAATGAATCTGTTCTTAAATCTAAAGTTATAAAATCAAAGGAAAAAGAGGCTTTAAAATTCAAAGACTACTTCGATTTTGAAGAGCCTGTTTCAAAGTCTCCCGGCCACAGAATTCTTGCTGTTTTCAGAGGAGATGCTCTCGGATTTTTAAGTATATCTGCAAGACCTGACAAATCAAAACCGCTTTCAATTCTGAAAAATCATTACCTTAAAAACTCACCATCTTCATACCTTGTGGAAGAAGCTGCTGAAGATGCCTGGAAAAGACTTATTCTTCCTTCAATGGAAACAGAACAGAAAAAAAGATTAAAAGAAGCATCAGATCTTGAAGCAATAGATGTTTTTGCATCTAATCTTAAAGAATTATTAATGTCTCCTCCACTTGGCAGAAAAAAAATTATGGCTATAGATCCTGGCCTTAGAACCGGATGTAAAGCTGTTATACTTGATGACAAAGGAGATCTGCTTGATAATTTTGTTATATTTCCATTTGAAAAAAACAGAAAAAAAGCTTCGCAAGATATTATAAAGGAAAAGATTAAAAAATATAAAACAGAAGCCGTAGCAGTAGGTAACGGAACTGCAGGAAGAGAAACTGAAGCTTTTATAAAAGAACTTAAACTTAACATACCTGTAATTTTAACAGATGAAAGCGGAGCCTCTGTATATTCAGCATCCGAAACTGCTAGAAAAGAATTTCCTGACCATGATCTCACAGTAAGAGGAGCTGTTTCAATAGGAAGAAGGCTTATGGATCCGCTTGCAGAACTTGTAAAAATTGATCCGAAATCGATAGGAGTAGGCCAGTATCAGCATGATGTAGATCAGAAACTTCTTAAATCAAAACTTGATAATGTAGTTATTTCCTGCGTAAACCAGGTCGGAGCAGACCTCAACCTTGCAAGCAAAGAGCTTATATCATACGTATCAGGACTCGGTCCTAAAATGGCAAAAGCTGTAATAGACTTCAGAACTGAAAACAAGGGCTTTAAAAAAAGAGAAGACCTTAAAAAAGTTCCGAAACTCGGGCCTAAAACATTTGAACAATGTGCAGGTTTTTTAAGGATTAACAACGGGAAAAACCCTCTTGATGCAAGTGCTGTACACCCGGAATCCTACAAAATTGTGGAGAAAATGGCAAAAGATCTTAAATGCAGTGTTTCAGATCTTATGAACGAAAAAGCTTTAAGAGATAAAATAGTGCCTGAATCTTATATCACAGAAGAAACAGGGCTTCCTACATTAAAAGATATTATTGCAGAGCTTGCAAAACCGGGTCGCGATCCCAGGGATGAATTTGAAGCATTCTCTTTTAAAGAAGGAATAAATTCAATATCAGATCTTTATGAGGGAATGAATCTTCCCGGAATAGTAACCAATGTCACAAAATTCGGTGCGTTTGTTGATATAGGAGTTCATCAGGACGGACTTGTTCATATAAGCGAAATGGCTGACAGGTATATAAAAGATCCTTCTGAAGTGGTAAAGGTTAAGCAGAAAGTAAATGTAAAAGTTCTTTCAGTTGATGAAGACAGAAAGCGAATCGGCTTATCAATGAAATAATTTTTTTTGCAACCGAATTTAAGGATTAATTCAATTGCTGAACTAAAAATTCTATCTTTTGGCCAAATACTATTTAAGATATTCTTTTAAAAGCTCCTGGTCTGAACCTTCAACAATCCAGTCTCCGTTTTCTTCAATTATAAAAGGGACAAAATTCAGATCTGCTTTTTCAAAAAATTTTTCCTGTTTTTCGAAAAGTTCTTCTGCATTTACACATACATAAGGTTCTGAATCATACCCGCTTTCAAGATATTCATTAATTCCGAAATTTTTACATACAGCTTTAAAAGCCATATTTTTACTTTTTTCACCGAGCACAGGATAGATAATTGCTTTTACATTAAGTTTTTTTTCTTCAGAAACTTTTTTAAGATATTGTAATAAAGATTCACAGTATCCGCACATAGGATCTGTTATAAAAAAAACTGAATCGTCATAATCTTTTGCACCAAATTCAAAGGATACAAAATCATTAAGTTTTGAAACATTTTCTGTCAGAAAAGAGTGTCTTTCTTTCATTAAAGCTTTTTCCTTTTCATGGTAAGCTTTGGTCTCTTTTTCAATCTCTTTGGACAAATCGAAAAAACTCTCTTTTGTAACAATAGTGTTATTTTTATACATATCTCCTGATATGAAGTAATCATTCCCGCAGTAAAGGAAAACAGGCTGCCCGCTTACCATAAGAAGGGTTTCGCAAAGATTTCCTGTCTCTTGTTTATTTATTATTCTTGCTTCTTCGGGAAACTCTGCATGATGCCTGAGCCAGTCCATATCAACATTGCTGCATATATTCTTTGATCGACATCCTGTAAAAACTGAAGCAATTAATAAAAAAACAAACAAACATATTTTATACTTATTCCGCGACGCTAAAACGATATTCATAATCATATTCTCTTTTTTCATAAATTTTTGCAGGTATTTCTTCGCCTTTATCATTTTTTTTATTGAAATAGAGTGTCCTCTCCATTGTCTGTGAATAAATATTCATTGTATCCGGGTCTGTGTAAACAACTGCATTCCCCTTGATAAAAGGCCTTTTGTCATCTTCATTTTCATAATTTATAACTATTTTTACGCAGTCTTTTTCATTAAATTTCTCATTTAGAAAAAATTGAGTCACAACATTAAAACTTACAGGGTCTGTTTGTTCAAAGTTAAGCTTTTCCTTTCGCTCCCATTTTTCTTTGTGAGATACTGTTCTGCCGGCATAACTACCGGTCTTTTGCGCCCACTCAAATTCTGCTTTCTGCTCCATTTTCTCTTTATTGAAAATCTGAGCTATCTGAGATGCAAATTCTTCAGTAAAGTTTTCATAAAAAAGCTTTTTTATTTTATCATAGCCAGACAAACCCTGAAATTGACCTTTTTGATCAATATTATAAATAACCGGTGACTCTTTTAAAATATCAAAAACAGGATTTTCCACAGGCTCATTATTGAGCTTAAATTTTATTTCGAGGGGCTGGACAACAAGATTAAATCCGTTTTGCGTTTTATTATAAATAATCCTTGTTTTTACAACAGATTTTTCAGACTTGACTGTTTCTTTGTTTACAATCTCTTTTTTTACAGCTTCGGTGTTTTCAATCATTACTGTTTTGTCTTCAGGATTGAACATGAAAGTTACTTCTTCTGATGCAGATACAAAGGATATCTGCAAATTCAGAAAAAAAAGAGTAAAAAAACTTATGATAATTCTATGTTTCATTTAATATTCCTAAAATTGTTCATAAAAAATTTCTTATTTTAAAGCCTGCAACTATATATTCATACATTCTCAAAGTCAAAAAACCTTTGCAAAAAATCAGGGTGTTAATACAAAACTGTTTTCATAAACTTTATCTATATTCTCTTTTTTAAAAGGAAAATTCATATACTCTCCTTTAAGCCAGAGTTCAATTCCGTCATCATAATGGGGGCTTGAAGGATGGCCAGATTGTCCTGTTGAATTAACCCCGTAAAAAGGTTCATCTTTTGAAAAATCTGCGATAATTCTCATTGAAGGAATCATCCACACATCAAACCCTTTGGAAGGGGCATTTGCTGATACGTTTACAGTACCGGCATCTCCGGGTGCCCGATAAGGTCCCCTGTTGAAATAATCAGAAAGAAGGTTCATCCCGATTTGTTTAAAAAAACCAAGGTGATCTGACATTTTTGAAGTTTCAGTTTCAAAGTAGTATTTATGCAGATCTCCCCATTTCCATGAGTTCATGTCTTCTCCTAATTTCTTTTCAAGAAATTTGTAGGTATCTGCCATGGCATAAGCAATGATCTCATATTTTGATTCTTTTTTTTCTGTCTCAATATTATCGAAAAACGGGCTTGAATCTCTTTGCAGAAGATGGTCATGAATCGGGGAATAATTATAATATTCATTTTCAGCCAGCGACTTCCACTGGGGACTGTCTGCAGGCCCGAATTCATCAAAAAATATCCTTTTTGAAGCACAGTGAAGAAAAGCACCGTATACTGCCGCCTCCATTGAATCTTTCTCCATTTCTCCGTCAAATGAAGAAAGAATATTAAGTATCTTTTTTGAATGCGATTTTTCAGGTTCAGACATATTGGAGACAACAAGCTCAATTTTTGGATTAAAAGGAGAAAATATACCAAATCTTCTAAGTCTTACAGGAAGAGAGGTTTTAACATCCATGTGCATTTTTTTCATTTTATCAAAATCATTTCCTCCGGAGTCAAGCATCTCTTTTATTCTTAAAAACCGGTCGGGATAATACCATGAAGAGGATAGAACATGTCCAAAATCGGATGGCACAGTTCTGTGATTTGCTGTAATAATATAACCTTTTTCCGGATTAAAAGAAAAAGGGAATTCTTCATTTGAAAGATATCCGTTCCAGTCGTAATCACCTGTCCAGCCCGGAGACGGAAAAAGACCGCGGCCTTTTTCTCTTAAAGGATAAACACCTGTTACCTGCCATCCGATATTATCTTTATCTGCAAAAACAAGATTCAGAGAAATTGTTTTTATCTCTTTTATATATTCTTGTGCCTCTTTTGCTGTTTTTGCCCGATTGAGATTATAAAACTGTTTTAATGTGTCATCTTTTTCTATAAAAGGCGTAGAAAGTGAGACTGCATATGACATTTCACCTGACACAGGCTGAAGCTCATAAACTCTCTTGTTTTTAAAAGTATGATTTATCAAAGGACCGTGAATTGTTTCATGAACTATCATTTCATAAACATCACCTTTTTTTGTCAGAAACTTTTCCTTTCTTTCCTTTGTTTTAATCCACTCGTCCTTGTATAGATAATGAAGTTTTCCGTTTATATTTCTGATTTTTTCAACAAAAATATCCTGATTATCTGCCATAACCATTGTCATGCCCCAGGCAACATTATTATTAAACCCTGCAACTATTGCTGGAAGACCAACACCTGCAACACCTGCTGCATCAAATCCGGGGGCTCTTAAATGTTTCATATTCCACATGCCAGGAAGTGAAATCGGAAGATGGGTATCATTGGCAAGCAAAGATTTTTTGTTTTGCGAGGCTTTACCGGAAACAGCCCAGTTATTGGAAGCTGCAATCTGTTTTATTCCCATATCTTTCATAAGTTTTGAAACTTTTTTAAGATTGTACAATATATTTTCATCAAAACTTTTTTCTATTTCGTAAAGTTTTTCAGCCTCTTTAAAAGGGAGCTGTTCATCAGGATAAACAGGAAAAAGATATGGAATTTTATCGGTTTCAACTTTTTCCATAAAATGAAGAGCAGTTATCTCTTCATGAAAATTAAGAGATAATGCAAAATTAAGAAGAACAAAAACAGAAGCAGAATCATAAGGCGTCCATTTTTCAGGTGTATATCCTGAAAGTTTTAAATTGGGCCCGAGGTTATTTTTATTTCTTTTTATATATTCATTTACTCCACGGCTGTATAGTTCAAGGGCATTTAAAAGTTCTTCTCCGCTTCCTTCAAGAATAGATTCTGCTTTTTTTCTGAAATTCAGACTACGCATGAAAAGGTCAAGATCAATAAAAGCCTTACCTCCCATTTCAGAAAGTCTGCCCTGTGATGTAAGTTTAAGTGAAATCATCTGTGAAAGCCGGTCGGCAGCATCGATATAACCACAGGCAAAGGCAAGGTCATTAATACTTTGGGCATCTATAAAAGGTATTCCATAATTATTTCTTTTTATTGTGACCCTGTTTTCAAGATCTCTGAAATTACCCAGATCTTCATTTTCAAATACAGATTTTTTAAACTGATTTGTTATAAGGGCAGAACACCCTGTAAAAATAAAGCAGATTAAAATAAAAAACCATAAAACTGATTTTCTCATCATTTTCTCCTGATTTTTATAAGCACTGATAATTTTTTTATATTTTTTTGCGGTATATGTACCATTTAAATATATCAGAGTTGAGCAGAATAGTTACATTGAGTTCTAACTTTAAAAAACAATTTAAAGAAAAGCAAGATTACTTATTATTCATTTTTTTGTTTTAATTCCTGAACTTAAATTTTATATTCCATTTATATAAACTTTGTTTTATTATAAATCCGTTGTTTCCCTCAAACATATTCAAAAACTTATAAAAGGTGAATAAATGAAAAATTTTATTTTTGTTGTCCAGGTTTTATTCTTAATCGCTTTTTTTTCAAATGCTTACGCAGAAAATATAAAAACAGGAGAAAAACTACCTGAAATAACAATAAAAGAAAAAGGAATCATGACTTTTGATTATGAAATAAAAAACAATCAAATGGCCTGCCCCGGAAATATGGAGATAAGCTACAAACCATGGTCTACATCAGAGCTTGAAGGCAAAGTTTCAACCATATATCATCTTGCCGCACGAATGGGGATTGAAGATATAAATCAGCCCTATATTGATGCACTTATTAAAGCTGACCTTCCTGACAAACTACCTGATTCAGATTACAAAACAACAACTATACTAAACCTTGACGATGCTGTTTGGGGGACTTCAGGTCTTGCCTCATCAAAATTTACAAAAAGCCAGGAAGAATTTCCTTATGCATATTATGTTGCCGATCTCAAAGGAGAAGCAGCTGAAGCCTGGAATCTTGAGAAAAAAAATACAGCTGTCATAGTAATAGATAAGTCAAACAAAGTCTTGTTTTTCAAGGAAGGTAAGCTTGACACTGAAGATATTAAAACTGCTGTATCCAAAATAAAAGAAGCTCTTAAAGAATAAAAACATTTACAGGCTTAATAATAAGAGGAAAAATTTTAAGCTGACTAGTGTTATGATTTTTCCTCAATTATAAGCTTAAAAAAACTCCTGCAGTCTTTTTATTTGGGCTTCAATATCATCTGCCTGGGTTATCTCAGTAACCAGGGCAGCACATTTTGCTCCCCGGCTTATTACCTCTTTGAGATTATGTTTTTTTATACCTCCTATTGCAACAAAAGGTATATCAAGGTTTGAAACAACAAAATCAAGGTATTCAAACCCCACAGGGTCGCATACATCTTTTTTGGTATAGGTTTTGAAAACGGGGCCTGCACCTATATAGTCTGCTCCGGAGTTTACAGCTGCAATACCCTGTTCAGGAGAATGTGTTGAAACTCCTATGATTTTATCTTCTCCAATTACTTTTCTTACTTCATGAACAGGCAGATCGTCCTGACCTATATGAACACCGTCTGCATCAACAGCTTTTGCAATATCAGCATGATCATTTACAATAAAACAGACACCGGCTTTTTTTGTCATTTCTCTTATTTTTTTACATTCAATATACTTTTCTTTAATCGATTTATCTTTATCACGGTACTGAATAATTTTTATACCGGCTTGAATCATTTTTTCTGCTGTTTCAACATTGCTTCTTCCTGCAGAATGAGACTCATCCGTTATGCAGTAAATACCTTCCATAGAAAAATTTTTCATTTTATCCTCTTAAAATTATTCTGTTTAACTCATAAACAAATCAGTCTTTGGTTAAAAAACCTGCAAAATAATGAAATACAATATCAGCCTGCTTTGCAGCTGTAATATTTACGCAAGGTGAAAAAGGAGGCTTTCCTGTATCTGTTTCCGAAACAAAATCACCTGCTATATAAAAACACGGATTAATTTTTCTTATTTTTATATCATCACTTCTGCCTGATTTAGATATTCCTGATCCTGAAACAAGAAGATTTTTTCTTTTCATAAAATATTCAGCTGTTATTTTTTTGTAAAAGCTTTTATCAAAAGCTTCTACAATCGCATCGCAGTCTTTAAAAAATTTAAGATCGTCCTTTGTTTCAATCTTTTTTTCATAAAGCTCTGCATTTATATCAGGGTTGATCATTAAAAGATTTTTTTTTAAGGCTTTTGTCTTTTTCTCTCCAACCTGATCAAAAAAATAAAACTGCCTGTTTAAGTTTGAAGGTTCAACAATATCAAAATCAGCAAGAACAAAATTTGTAAATCCGCATCTTGCAAGGTTAAAAGCAGCATTTGAACCAAGACCACCTGCACCCAGCACTGCAATTTTCTTTTCTTTAATCAGGCTGTATTTTTCTATGCCGAGGCTTTTTATTATTCCTTTTTCAAAATCATTCATAAAATACCTTTAAACTTTAAAAATATTACTGCAATTTCCGGATATAATTTTCTAAGTCCGGATTATATATACTGCCAGTCTTTATAAACAGGCTGGTATCCGTATTTTTTCAGATCATAAGCCATCTGGGGAACACTTCTTTCATCGGAAATCTCAAACTGTCCTGTATCCTTTTCTTCCTGGGTATGGCCTCCGACTTTTGTTGAAACTCCTGCAGACATCTTTGTAACTCCGAGAGGAAGAATATTATCCCTGAATTCTTTATCCTCCCTTGTGGATATTGTAATCCCGCATCTTGGCATAAATATTCTTAGGGCTGTCATAATCTGAACCATATTTTTATCTGATACATTAAAGTCAGGCTGAAATTCTCCTTCATGAGGTCTTATCCTTGGAAGAGATACACTTACTTCAACGTCAGGAAACTTTCTGAAAAGATAATCAGCATGAAGACCTGTAAAAAACATTTCACGCTTCCACTCATCCAGACCTAAAAGAGCTCCGACATTAACCCCCCTTAGTCCTGCAGATGCAGCTCTTTCAGGAGTATCAAGCCTGAACCTGTAATCTCTTTTAGGTCCTTTCAGATGAAGTTTTTTATAAAGTTCTTCATTATAAGTCTCCTGATAAACTGTAAGCTGATCAGCTCCTGACTTACAAGCTCCCCTGTATTCATCTTCTGTCATTGGATAAATTTCAAGAGCAATCGATGTAAAATATTTTTTTAAAATTTCACAGCTTTTGTATATATATTCAGGATCAGCCTTATCCTTTGCCTCTCCTGTAAGCAGAAGTATATGCTTAAGACCGGTTTTGGAAATCTTTTCAGCCTCTTTTTCGATTTCATCATATGTAAGATGTTTTCTGAAAATTTTATTTAAGCAGTTATATCCACAGTAAATACATTGATTTACACATAAATTGGAAATATACAAAGGAGTAAAAAGAATAATTACATTACCGAATTGTCTTTTGGTTATTTCGTTAGCCTTTTGCGCCATATGTTCAAGATAATTTTCTGCTGCAGGAGATAAAAGTGCAAAAAAATCGTTCTCATTCAAATAATCTTTGGACAAAGCAGTTATAACATCACTTTCATTTATTTTTTCAAATCCTTTGTCAAAACTGAAATTTTTAAACTCTTCAATTGTTTTGTAAAAACTCATACATTCCCCATTCTACCTTAAAAAACCTGTTAAAGGTGAAGATGGCGAAGCTTCAAGTCTTTGCGCACCTGTTTTTGCAAGAAAAGCCTTTCTTCCCGATTCCACAGCCTGTTTAAAAGCTTCAGCCATTAAAACAGGATTTTTGGAAGAAGCTATAGCAGTATTTACAAGACAGGCGGCTGCTCCCATCTCCATTGCTTCGCATGCATGTGATGGTTTTCCAATTCCTGCATCAACAATCACAGGAAGAGATGACTCTGCAATAAGAATGCGTATCATATCCCTTGTCTGAAGTCCCATATTTGAGCCTATGGGAGCACCAAGAGGCATAACAGCAGAAGCTCCTGCATTTTCAAGATTTTTTGCTGTAATAAGATCCGGATTAATATAGGGCAAAACAACAAAACCTTCTTTTGCAAGGATTTCTGAAGCTTTTACTGTTTCATGATTATCCGGGAAAAGATATTTATTGTCTGAAATAACCTCTATCTTAATCCAGTTCCCGCATCCTGAAGCTTTTGCAAGCCTTGCAATCCTTACAGCTTCCTCTGAGTTTCTTGCACCTGAAGTATTGGGCAGAAGAGTCATATGATCAGGGATATAATCTGTTACATTTTCTGTTCCTGAATTAAAGTCGACTCTTCTAAGAGCAATTGTTATAACTTCAGATCCTGACTTTTCAATAACCGCAGGTATAAGAGAATCATCAGAATATTTACCTGTTCCTGTAAAAAGCCTGCTTTTTAATTTTTTACCGCCGATTATTAACTCGTCTTCTTTTATATTCAAATCCATCAACCTCCTCCTACAAAATTTAAAATCTCAAGGCCGTCACCAGTATTTAAAACAGTTTTTTCATAATCCTTTGTTTCAATAATTTCCGAGTTAAGCTCTGCAACAACCTTTTCAAAATCTTTTTTTTTCTGTCTCAGTAAATCTGCCAGAGTGATATTATCCTGCACTTTTTGTTTTTCACCGTTTAAAAAAATTTCCATCAACCATCCTCTTTATTTCATGAAAAAATTTATAAAAAAAAAGGCCTGCCTTTTATGAAAGCAAGCCTTTGTCATCTTAATTCAAGCTTCCCTTCGGCAGTTCTAACTGCATCAGGTTCCAAGGGTTGGAAAATTTATTCCTCTCAGCCTTTATTCAAGGCACCCCCAGCAACATTTTTTTAACTTTTTATTTATTAAACAATAAAATCTAATTTTATATCAATAAATATTTAATAATTTTTTTTATGTAAACCTTATTTTAAAACCTTTATCCTGAATTAAGTAGTATTTGGCCGAAACCAGATTTTTTTGTTCGGTTCAAGGCAGACGAAAAATTTAACCTCAGGAATACTGGATTATTTTGAGGATTAAATTTTGATTCTAATGCAGAACCTGGCAAAAAGGCAGTTTTCGTTCAACAACTAAATAAATTTAATTTTTTATAAGTTCTTCTTTTTCAGTCAGCGCTCTGCTTATTTCAGCAGCTTTTTCAGGATCTGCATTTGCAAGTATTTCTCCTGCGATCTGCGGCCTCATATATGAAAACATTTTTTTTGCGACCTCTATATCCATGCTGTTTACAATTTTAGCTGCATTTCTAGGTCTCATATTTTCGTATACTTTTGCAAGACTTTTGTATTTTTCCTCTTCCTGCAGAACAACTTGTTCTTCTGTCTCTTTTTTCTCTTTCTGAAGATTATTAAGAGCGTTTTTTACTTTTTCATCAAGGGCTTTTAAATTTTCAAGCTTTTCATTAAGTTCCTCTTCAAATGCATTTAATTTTTTTGCACGTTCATCAAGCTCTTTTTCTCTTTTATTTAGCTCTTCTCTTTTTTTTTCATAAAAAGATATTGTTCTTCTTAATTCTTCATCCTGTATTTTGTCTTTATCCTGTATCTCATCAGTCTGATTTTGTGCAGAATCTTCTTCCTGTGCAAAAAATCCAGACGGGAACAGGCTGAAAAGTATAACTAAAAATGTTATTATTAAGGCTTTTTTATATTTCATTGCAAATTTCCCTTGCTTTTTTCAATGAAGAAATTTCATCAATTTCCTTTTGTTCTTCATAAAGCATATCTTCAATATATTTTTTCTTTTTCTTGTTTTTGAGTTTTTCAAGTGCTTCCTTTTCAGTTCTTGCCCTTATAAGCTTTTTTGTTTTAAGATCTTTTTCCCTGAAAAGATCTTCAAGCCTTATCTTTTCATTTTCAAGTCTTTGATCAATTCCGGCAATATAATTTTGATAAATCTGAAAAGTTTCTATTGTAATACTTTTTTCAGAAGCTTTTTCAAGCTCTTTAAAAATATTTTCCCTTCGAAATTTTATATGTTCAATATTAGCCTCACACTCTTTAATATCAAGATTTACAGACATTAAAGCCTGCTTTGCCTCTTTTTCAAGAAACGTTTTATATTTCAAAACAGATTCAAGACTGAATTTGAATTTTTTCATAGGGAACCCCCCTTACTTACCAAAACCGACAATCTTTTTTAACAAAGGAAAGGATTGTTCTATCCTCATTCTTTTATTCATATCCTGCTTTAAAAACTCATTAATTTTTGGAGCAATATTTTTGGCCTTGTCTATTTCCGGATCAGAGCCGTCTCTGTATGCTCCTATGGATATCATATCTTCGGCTTCTCTGTATGTCGATAAAAACCTTACAGCCTGATCCCTTATATTAAGATATTCAGTAGGTGTTACATCCCTTGCCACCCTGCTTACACTGGAAAGAACATCTATTGCAGGATAATGACCTTTATTTGCAAGATCCCTTGATAAAACTATATGCCCGTCAACAATTGAACGGACTGTATCACCGACAGGATCATTCATATCATCGCCTTCAACTAGTACTGTATAAATACCTGTAATACTGCCGCTGTCCTTTAAAGTCCCGGCTCTTTCAAGAAGAACAGGTATTTTAACAAAAAATGAGGGTGTATATCCCCTGCTTGTGGGAGGCTCTCCCGAAGCAAGCCCGACATCTCTGGAGGACATGGCATATCGTGTAAGAGAATCAAGAAAAAGAAGAACATCCTTGCCCTGATCACGAAAATATTCAGCAACAGCAGTTGCAAGATAGGCCCCCCTCATCCTTACAAGGGGTGGAGAATCAGAAGTTGCCGCCACAACAACGGCTCTTTTCATTCCATCTTCTCCGAGAATCTCTTCAATAAATTCTTTAACCTCTCTTCCGCGTTCACCTATAAGCCCTATCACAACAACATCTGCAGTTGTATGGCGGGTCATCATCCCCATGAGAACAGACTTACCAACACCTGATCCGGCCATAATAGCAACCCTTTGGCCTCTTCCCAGGGGCACCATGGTATTAATGGCTGCTATACCTACATCCATAGGTTCTCTTATAGGCTTTCTTTCAAGAGGATTGATAGGTTTACCGTAAAGCTGATAATATTCATCTGCATCAATATTTCCTTTTCCGTCTATAGGATTGCCAAGGCCGTCAATAACTCTTCCAAGAAGACCTTCTCCTACAAGAGCAAGGGGCTGGTCGTCTTTTTTAACAACCTTGCTGCCAGGCTTTATCCCTCTTGTGTCACCATAAGGCATTAATACAGATCTGCCCTGGGAAAAACCGACAACTTCGGCCATTATAGTATTTTTTCCCTCTGTAAAAATTTCACACAAGGTTCCAATACCTACTCCTATACCCGAAGCTTCAACTGCAAGACCTTTTACAACTTCAATTCTTCCTTCTATCTTTGCAAATTCTGAACGCTTTACAGTCTCAAAATAAGGGGAAAGATCAATATCAAGGTTTAATTCCATATTATCAACCCTTTACCGTCCTGTCTTTTTTATGCCGTTTTTAAGAAGTTGTTCCTCTAAAATATTCAGCCTGTTTTCCACACTCTGTGTTATGCCGCCGGATTCTGAGTCTATGGTACATCCACCGCGACCGATTGCAGGGTCTGAGATAATTGTAATATTTTTAAGATTTTCAAATCTCTGGAAAAAATCTTCTTTTATCATTTCAATAATATTATAATCTTCGGGATTAACTCCGATGGTTACATCTACAGGATCGGGGATCTCTTTTAATGCTTCTTTTATTGAAAGCTTAACAAAATCGGGATCAAGAGTAAGGTTTGAATACAAAACTCTTCTTGCTATATTTAAAGATAATTCTACAATTTCATCTTCATATTTTTCCAAAACTTTATCCCAGGAAGATTCAATAGCTTCAATTATCGAAAGAACAGATTCAGCTTTTTGATCAAACTCTTTTTTTGCCTCATCATAAGCTTCTTTTTTTCCTGCTTCATAACCGTTTATTTTACCCTCTTCAAAACCTTCAGACTTTTTTTCTTCCCTTAACTCTTCATTTTCTTTTTCAAGCTCAGTCCGAACATCTTTTTTTCCCTGAATCTTCCCTTCTTCAAATCCACTGTTATAGGCTTCTTCTTTTTCCTGCTCAACAACTGCAGACAAAGCGTCTATTTTAGAATCTTTTCCTTTTTTACCTTTATCTCCTTTAAAAGAACTCTTTTCATCCATGGATGATTTTTTTTCTTTTGACGGCGGTTCAGATTGTGTACCTTCAAATTCTTCAAATTCCTGATTTTCCACAAGAGGCTGGAAAGAATCATCTGAAGAAGAAACGTCAAATTCCTGAAAATCGTCTTCTTCTGAAATTGACCTTGCTTCCTCAAATTCCATGGTTTCATAGGATTCAAGTGTTTCAGCACTTAAGGAACTCCAGTCTTCACTCTTTTTCTTATCATCAGACAAGTTCTTCACCCTTACCTTTTCCAAGAGTTATAGTTCCATCTGCTTCAAGTTCCTTGGCAGCTGCAACAACTTCCTGCTGAGCTGCTTCAACATCAGAAAGCTTGGCAGGACCCATTGTTTCCAGGTCGTCAAGGAGCATTTCAGCTGCTCTTGATGAAAGGTTTCCTAAAATCTTATCTTTCATATCTTCACTTGCTGTTTTAAGAGATAAGGTAAGCTGCTGACCTTCAACCTTCTTGAGAATCTCCCGCATACCTCTGTCATCAACATTGACAAGATCTTCAAATACAAACATAAGATCTCTTATCTCTTCTGCCATATCAGCATCTTCTTCATCAATAAGATCCATAATCGCATCTTCAGTAGCTCTGTCCACGCCATTGAGAATATCGACAAGAACCTGAACACCACCTGTTTTACCGCCTCTTGCTCCGGCAGTACTCATTTCACTTCTTAAAGTTTCGTCTACATTTCTTACTACATCATCTGAAACCTGACCAAGCTGTGCAATTCTTAATGCAATATCTCCTTTTTTCTCATCATCAAGACTTGCCAGAACATCCGAGGAAATATCTGATGGAAGATGGGCAAGAATCATTGCTATTGTCTGGGGATGCTCTCCGCGGACATAAGAGATAAGGGTCGCAAGGTTAACATGTTTGCTCCAGTCAAAAGGTTTGCCTCTTTTTTCCTCTTCAAGCTCTTTTATAAGAACTTCAGCCTGCTCAGGACCGGTTGTTTTTTCTAACACTTTTTTAAGAAAGGAATTACCCTCTATATAAATACTTGTCTCTTCACCGAAGGTTTCAACAAACTCATTTAAAACCGATTCCATTTCTTCGGGAGTTATTTCATCAATATCAGCCATTGCCATTGCAGACTTTCTTATATCTTTATCATTCATTCTTGTGAAAAGCTCTGTTGTAAATTCTTCTCCCATAACCAAAAGAAAAATTGCAGCTTTTCTGGCTCCGTCTGATATTTTTTTGGAATCAGCCATTATGCTCCTTCCCGGATCCAGGATTTTAATATATTTGCGGTTTTTTCCATATCATTTCTAGCAAGCTCTTCAGCCTTTTTAACTGAAGGAAGATCATCCCAAGCCTTTGCCTGATCATCTTCATCAGTAATATCAAGTCTGCCGCCTTTTTGTGCTTCTTCTTCCTCACCTGCTTCTTTTATCTCTTTAACGGTTTTTATCACAGGACGCAAAACAAAAAGAAAAAACAGCAATACCAGCACAATATTTGCGGCAACTTTACCGTAATCCTGTTTTAATTTATCAAAAGAAGAAAGCTTTTGCGAGTCCGGACTTTTTTCAGGTATGGAAGAAAACTGAAAAGACTGAACAGTAACCTGATCTCCTCTTGCTTCGTTATAACCCATAGCATTTCTGACAACTTCTTCAAAACGCTGAATATCCTCCTGACTCCTTGGAACATACTCCCTGGTTCTGTTACCGTTTTCATCGGTTTCATATTTATAAATACCATCTATAACTGCTGCAACAGAAAGCCTGTTAAGCTCTGCAAAAGGTTTTTCAGTATTTCTTACTCTTTTGCTTATTTCATAATTTACAACATCTTCTTTTTTATCTCCTCTTAAAAGACGATTATCAGGAGCACCTTCTTCTCCGGGAGGAACTATCGGGTTAACACTTGAAACAGACTCATCAGGAGAAAGAAGCTCTTCCTTGCTTTCCGAAATATTTTTCCGGCTTCTTACATGAGGAGTATTCAGTTCTTTGGGATCATAAATCTCTTCATTCATTTTTTCTTTAGTAAAGTCCATTTCTGTTGAAATACGTACTATGGCCTTGTCTTTACCTACAATACGCTCAAGCATAGTTTCTATTCTTGAAGCAAGGTTTTCTTCATAAAACTCTTTATACTGCATCTGGGTCTGCACCCTTTTATCAGCAAGCTCTGCAGCCTTTTCAGCTTCTGTTTTACCTTTGTACAGAATACGTCCGCTTGTATCGGTTACGGTAACTCTTTTCTGCGGAAGATCTTTAACAGCACCTGCAACAAGATTTACAACAGCATCGACCTTGGAGCTTTTTATATCATTTGTAAGCCTTAAAAGAACAGATGCTGAAGCAGGCTGGGTATCTTCAACAAAAACAGAATCTTTAGGCATTACTATCATTACTCTTGCTTCTTCAACCTCATCAAACTTTTCTATGGTTCTTGAGAGTTCTCCCTGAAGTGCTCTTTTATAATTGACCTGCTGTACAAATTCAGTTGTCCCGAATTCGGTCTTGTCAAAAATTTCAAAACCTACTCCTCCTCCTTTGGGAAGACCTTCTCCTGCAAGTGTCAGTCTTGTATCATATACATCTTCTGAAGGAACAACAACTGTGCTTCCGTCATCACGAAGCTTATAAGTGACATTGTTTTCTTTAAGCTTTTCAACTATTGCAGAAGCATCCTGGCCTGAAAGCCCTGTATACAAAGGAGTAAATTCTGTTTTATTTGCCCAGTAAAACATAACTGCAAATCCTGTAACAACAAGAACAATTACAGAACCTGCAATTAATTTTCTGGTAAGAGGCATATTTTTGTATATATTGATTATCTGCTCTATTACAGGATTCATTTAAAGAATTCCTTTATATCTTCTTGAATAAAATTTAAGTCATAATCTCAGAATTTATTAAAATCAGAACTGCATTCTCATTATTTCCTGATAAGCTGTCATAGCCTTGCTTCTTACCTGGTTTAAAAACCTCAGTGACAGATCAGCTTCCTGGAGCGCCATCATACCCTCATGTACACCGAGTTCTCCCCTTACTACTGCTTCAGAGGCATCATCTGCTGTATGCTGGAGATTATTAACCTGGCCCACAGCACTTTTTAATCTCTCTTCAAAAGATACGCCTGAGAAAAGATCATTGTTTCCTGTTTTTTTCATTCCTTCCTGATTAGCAGGAAGATTGTTAATTGAATTTATTGGATTCATTTAAACCTCCTATGCCCGTCCTATTTCAAGGGCCTTCATTATCATTTCCTTGGTGTTTTTCATTGCTGAAACACTTGCTTCATAAGATCTTTTTGCAACAATCATATCAGCTACTTCTGTGAGAGTATCGACATTGGGCATTGCTACATAACCTGTTACAGGATCTGCATCAGGATGACTCGGATTATGAACCAGTCTGAAATCCTCTTGTGATTTTGTTACCTCAGAGACCTCAACACCTTTATATTTTGATTTTTCTTTATTAAACATTGATTCAAATGAGGAAAAATTTTCCCAATTATTTTCTCCCTTTTCCTCCCTGTACTTCTGAAGTCCGTCTTTTATATTATCAACATCATTGCTTCTGAATACAGCCATCTGTCTTCTGTAGGGACCTCCTTCAGGAGTTCTTGTTGTTTCTGCATTTGCAATGTTTTGAGAAATAATATTCATCTTCATCCTATGAGCAGATAAAGCACTTGTACTGATTTTAAAGGAACTTAGAAGATCACTCATTATCTCCCTCCTTCATCTATTGAATATTTAAGTATTTTCATCTTCCTTGTCATAAGCTCTACTGCACTTCTGTATTTAATATTGTTTTCCGAAAGATTTGACATCTGTTCATCTATATCAACTGTATCAAGGTGAAATGTATCTGAATTATCATATACAGAAGGGTTCATATCTTTGTTTACATCAAAGTTTGCAAAATGATCTTTGTGTGTAACAGCAACTTCTCTGGGCGGAAGTCCGCTGACCTGCTTTTCTAGTGTTTCCTGGAAATCTATATCTCTTGGCTTATATCCGATTGTGTCCATATTAGCGACATTTCCGCTGATCAGACTGTGACGGAATGAAGCTACATCCAAAGCTTTACCCATGAATTTGTATGTATTGTCAAAAAGACGTGAATTCTGCATTTTTGCCTCCGCATATCTGGTTTAAAATACAATATGCAAAAGGTATGCCTTTAAGGAAGGTCCATATTAGATTTATACAGATTAAGCTTATTCCGAAGGGTTCTTACACTTATGCCAAGAAGATCTGCAGCCTGGGTTCTGTTTCCTTCTGTCTCGTTAAGGGTTTGAAAAATCAGTTCTTTTTCTACCTCCTTGAGAGGTCTCGGGGAGAAATCAACATCTTCAGATGCTGCGTTTACTGAAGCTTTGCCGTCTCCGGCAAATTCTTCTGCGGTTACTATGTCCTGATCTTCTATAAAATCTGAAGAACATATTAAAACAGCTCTTCTGATTATATTCTCAAGTTCCCTTACATTTCCGGGGAATTTTAAGGTTTTAAGCTTTTGCAGAGCTTTACCTGTCAAACCTTTGACATTTCTTGCGTCAATCTGATTATATTTTTTTATAAAAAAATCAGAAAATTGCTCTATATCATCCGGTCTTTGTCTCAGAGGCGGAATTTTAACAGGTATTGTATTAATTCTATGGTACAGGTCTGTTCTGAAATCACCTTTTTCAACAGCTTCTCCCGGATCTTTGTTTGTAGCAGCAAGAACTCTTACATCTATTTTAACAGTTTCAGTTCCTCCAAGACGGTCTACCTCGCCTTCCTGAAGAACTCGAAGAAGTTTTGCCTGAAGATAAACCGGCATTTCTGTTATTTCATCCAGAAGAAGAGTTCCTTTATCAGCAAGTTCAAATTTACCCGGTTTTCTTGAAACAGCACCTGTAAAAGCACCTTTTTCATGACCGAAAAGTGAACTTTCAAGGAGGGTCTCAGGAAGAGCTGCGCAGTTAACACCTATAAAAGGGCCTGTTCTTTCGCTTTTCTGATGTATATATTTTGCAATTACTTCTTTACCTGTTCCGCTCTCTCCTGAAAGAAAAACAGGTGCTCTGCTTGAGGCCACCTGATCAGCAAGAGCAAAAACCTTTTTCATTCTTTCATCGCCGATTACAAGATCACTGCCGTCTTCTTTTTCACCTGAATTAAAACTGCTTTCCATTTTAAATATTTTCTCACAGGCCAGTTTTATATCCTCTTTGGTATCAGGCATTATAAGAAAATCTCCGGCTCCGCTTTTTATGCATTTAACAGCCGTTTCAACACTTGAATCATCCGCAAAAACAATGACTTTATTATTTTTATCAAGACTGTTTATTTTTTTTATAACAAGATCTATATCTGAAACAGTTTTATCGATTCCTGCAAGCACAAGATTCATACTTTTTTTGGAACATAAAGTCAGAGCTTCACTTCCATTAAGCACAGGTTTGGATTCAAAACCTTTCTCCTGAAAATATGATGCCGCCGCATCTCTGAAAAGATTGTTTTTACTCCATATAATAACCTGATCAAACTCAAAACCCATTAAATCTTCTCCGGAATTTTTATTAATTTAGTGCCTGAACAAAAAATTCTAATTTTCGGCCAATTACTAATTTATGCCAATCATAAATTAAAAACAGAAAAAATGAAACTCAAAGCTTCTTCAAATTAAAAAAGATGCTGTTTTTATGTATAAATAATCAATTTTTAGTGATTTAAAATGTGCGGCTATTATTAGTAAAGCTTTTTATTGGAATTTTTAGATTTTTCAAAATTAAATATTCAATTTAACGATTCAGATAAGGCTTTTATATTATAAAATACAACTTGCCCAAAAAACAGATTACGTTCCGTTAATCTCCTGCTCAAGCTCAATTTCTCTTATCCTTTGTTCAGCCATATTTTTCCAGAGTTCATCATCTGTATCAATATTTAATACTTTATTATACTCAACAAGGGCATCATTTTTATTATCCATACCGCTTAAAGCCTCTGCATAGTTAAACCTCAATTCAGCCATATTTTCGACACCATCCTCAGCTTCAAGCGCTGTTTCACAAGCTTTTACTGCACCTTCATAATCTTTAAGATGAAGCCTTGATTCAGCAAGCTTGCCTGCAGAATATGCTATTTCCTCAGCAAAATCTTCCCTGTTAAGCGACATATAAAGATTAAGGCTGTTTTCATAAGCTTTTTCAGCATCTTCATACCTGTCCTGTTCCAATGACAAATCCCCCTTTTTTGCTGAAACACCGGCTTTCAATTCCTTTTTTTCATATTCTGACGCAGCCTGATCGTAAAGCTCCATAGACTTTTCATAATTTTCTGCTTTTTTTTCAATGTCGCCTTTTAATTCAAATGCCCAGCCCTGATCATCCGGAGATTTATAATCTTTCAGTATTTCACCTGCAAAACCTGATGCTTTTTCAAGTTCATTGAGCTCCTTATTGGCAAAGGCTCTGTATTTAAGTACCTCTACAGGAAGCTTTCCTTCATACCAAAGGTCATAAGCCTTTTCCAGACGCTCTTCAGCTTCCATATACATATGGGTTTTAAAATAAATTTTACCGCTTATAAAATGTATATTATAATCTTTCATATCAGCTATATAAAAACGCTCTTTTTCTACTATTCTCAATGCAGTCGGATAATTATTCTCTTTTAAAATATTTTCAAGTTTCTCATAAAGAGATTTTGACATTATATTAAGGGCTTCTGACCTCAAAGCTCTTGGGTTTTCTGCAAGAAGAGCTTTGATCGAATCGATGCTTTTGTCATATTCTTTTTGTTCATACTGAATTTCAGCAAGTCTTATAAGAGCAATCCTTGCTTCAGCGGTATCAGGAAAATCATTAATTATCATCTGATAAAC
>Ga0136557_1000339_pt1 | contig 37123 bp, 33 predicted proteins | sample AntRauTorckE6832_FD_104796 | JGI IMG/M metagenome (GOLD analysis project Ga0136557, IMG submission 104796) | Saline lake microbial communities from Rauer Islands, Antarctica - Metagenome Torckler E6 #832 | ecosystem: Environmental > Aquatic > Non-marine Saline and Alkaline > Saline | place...
CCAGCTTGCCCGATTGGGCATAAGGTATTGCCGCCCTAACCGTTTGCTGGAAGGCTGCGGCATCGCCGATGACATGATCCGCGGCCATGATAAGAAGCAGCGGATCCTCCGAGGTGTTGATAGCTTCCAAAGCAGCCATGGCGGCCGCCGGGGCGGTGTTCCGTCCCACTGGCTCGAGAATGATGGCGCCAAGTGTGCTGCCGGTGAGGCGAAGTTGTTCGGCGACGATGAAGCGGTGCTCTTCATTGCTTATAACAATGGCAGGCTCTGTTTCCATGCCATCGAGGCGCTGCAGGGTGGCCTGCAGCATCGTTTCCTTACCGTCAAGGGCCATGAACTGTTTGGGGTATAACGTGCGGCTCAGGGGCCAGAGGCGGCTCCCAGTGCCGCCCGCCAGGATTACTGGGATCATGGTTTTCTCCAGTCGCTATTAATTATTGGTTACCACCAGAAGATTTCTGTTGATATGCTTTATAGGTGTTGTGCAGCCCCTCTTTCAAATTGAAGCGCGGCTGCCAGCCGAGAGTGTTTATTCGCCTGGTATCAAGAAGTTTTTGCGGAGTACCATCCGGTTTGCTGCTGTCATAGATGGTTTCACCAGTAAATCCCACGAGCTCCGCTATCATTGCGGCGGTTTCTTTTATGGTGATATCGGTACCGTAGCCAACGTTGATAAAGGAGGGGTTGTCGCCGGAAAAGAGGGTCTGGTCAAGTTCCATCACATGGAGACAGGCCGCCGCCATGTCATCGACATGGAGGAATTCCCGCTTCGGAGAACCGCTCCCCCACAGTACAACGCGGGGCTTATGGCCGCGATCCAGCGATTCTGTCGCGACATTATACCCTATTGCTGCACCGATATCATCGGGAATAGGGCCGTAGCAGGAGATATCTTCAGCTATGGCCTCCACGTTGTTTTCCGCGGCTAGCCGGGCGAGATGATATTTGCGAATCATGGCCGGGATAACATGACTGTTTTCCAGGTGATAGTTGTCGCCGGGGCCATAGAGGTTGGTGGGCATGACACTGCGAAAACGGGTGCTATACTGCCGGTTATAGGACTCACACATCTTTATGCCGGCAATTTTGGCAATGGCATAGGGCTCATTGGTGGGTTCGAGCGGCCCGGTGAGAAGATGTTCTTCCCGCATGGGCTGGGGGGCGAGCTTCGGGTAAATACAGGAGCTGCCGAGAAAGAGCAGGTCGCTTATGCCGTTTTGGAATGCGGCATGTATAACATTGCTCTGGATGACCAGGTTGTCATGAATAAAGGTTGCCGGATAGGTATTGTTGGCGTGAATACCGCCCACCTTTGCGGCGGCAAGGATCACCCGATCGATCTTTTCATTGTGGAAGAATTTTCGCACTTCGCCTTGATCGGTGAGGTCAAGCTCATCATGTGATCTGGTTATAATATTAACAATTCCAGCAGCTTTAAGTTGACGGACGATGGCCGCCCCCACCATACCGCGGTGGCCGGCGACAAATGTTCTCGCATCTTTTTCCATGGTCTTCAGTGCTTATTCATGGTGGTTGAGGATGGAAAAGCCTTTGCTTTTGCAGAGCTCGTCCTTCTTCGCCTCTTCAAGATCCGCCAGGATCATCTCGGAGACCAGTTCCTGGAAACTCGTTGTCGGCTCCCATCCCAGTTTTTCCTTGGCCTTACAGGGGGCACCCAGCAGGCTTTCAACCTCGGTTGGGCGGAAATATCGAGGATCCACCTGGACCAGCACATCTCCTTTTCGCAGTTTGCCCTGATGGCCGCTCCCGAGGCTGTCGACAATGCCAACCTCGTCGATACCGGAGCCCTTCCAACGAAGACTCATGCCCAATTCGGCAGCCGCACCATTGACAAAATCCCTGACGGAATATTGTTTGCCCGTGGCGATGACAAAATCTTCAGGCGCGTCCTGCTGCAGCATGAGCCACTGCATCTCTACATAGTCGCGGGCGTGACCCCAGTCCCTTTTGGCATCGAGGTTGCCAAGGTAAAGACTGTTTTGCAGCCCGAGCTGGATCCGAGCAAAGGCCCGGGTTATTTTTCGGGTGACAAAGGTTTCGCCGCGCAGGGGAGATTCGTGGTTAAAGAGAATGCCGTTGCAGGCGTAGAGATTATAGGCTTCGCGATAGTTGACAACGATCCAGTAGGCGTAGAGTTTTGCCGCCGCGTAGGGGGAACGGGGATAGAACGGAGTCTTTTCGGTCTGCGGAGTCTCCTGTACTTTGCCGTAGAGCTCCGAAGTCGAGGCCTGGTAAAAACGCGTCTTTTGAGTGAGGCCCAGTATGCGAATGGCTTCCAATACCCTGAGGGTCCCGATGGCATCGGAGTTGGCGGTGTATTCGGGTTCTTCAAAGGAAACAGCCACATGTGACTGTGCGGCAAGATTGTAGATCTCATCGGGCTGGACTTTCTCAATGATATGGATGAGGCTTGAGGCATCGGTCAGATCACCGTGGTGGAGAATGAAGTTACGGTTTTTTTCGTGGGGGTCCTGGTAGAGGTGATCTATCCGGTCGGTGTTAAAAAGGGAGGCGCGGCGTTTTATGCCGTGCACGATATATCCTTTTTTTAATAAAAATTCAGCAAGATAGGCCCCGTCTTGGCCGGTGATTCCTGTTATAAGAGCTGTCTTCATTTGTTCTCAGTAGTATGGAGGTGTATATTTTGATCCGGTCGGCCTGCGTCTGCCTGGCGGATCGCTTGCTGCCTGTGGAGCCGTTGCAGTTTGCGGTAATGGCTGAGGCCACCCTGAAAATGGGTGGACCTGTTGGTAGGAAAACACACAAAATTAACCAAAAAGTCAACCAATAACTGAACCCTGTAACGTAACAATGCATATTTTTGTCACTTGCAGAGCGGAACATGATGACGAAGCTGATAAAATCATTTACTGATCAGTATCAAACCATAGAGATCGATTTTCAACGAGGTACGAATGGTCATTCTCAATTCCCTTTTTCCCGTCATTGCGATCATTGTTCTGGGCTTTTTCCTCAAGCGTTCTGGGTTTACCACTGTCGCATTTCTTCAGATCTCCGATAAGCTTGTCTATTATATTTTTTTCCCCGTCATGCTATTTTGGAAGATAGGTGGGGCCTCCTGGGAGACCGGCATCGACTGGAGTCTCTGTTTTGCCGCGCTCTGCGCCCTTGGAGTGCTGTTTTTTCTGAGCATTGTCATAATTGTTGCGGGGCGGATAGGTGCTTTCCAGGCAGGTTCTTTTGCCCAGAGCTGCTACCGCTTCAACACCTATATCGGTATGGCGATTATCCTCAACAGTCTTGGAGAGGAGGGAGTAAAATACTTTGGATTGCTGATAAGTATAGCCATTCCCGTTATCAATGTGGCCGCGGTGACCACACTCATTTGGTATTCTCAGGAGCGCATGGTGTTGAAGAGTCGGGCCTCGCTGCTTGGCAGAGCTCTGCTTTCCAATCCCCTGATAATCGGCTGCGTTTTAGGAATAGCCTATTCAAACAGTTTTGTCGGTTTTCCCCGCTTTATTGACAACTGTCTTGGTCTGCTCTCCATGGTGACGCTACCGCTGGCCCTGCTTTCCATTGGCGGGGCGCTGACATTTTCAGGCATTCGCAGTAATTTCAAACTCTCCCTGGTAGCTGCCTTAACCAAATTGTTGATTTTTCCGGTCATTGGCTATTTCTGCCTGCGGGTGTTCGACGTTTCCGGTATCGCCTTCCAGGTGGGGATGATATTTTTCGCTCTGCCCACCTCCACGGCCATTTATGTGCTTTCCTCGCAGATGCACAGCGATACCGAACTTGCCTCCTCGGCAATTCTGGTATCGACTCTACTTTCTTTCCCTGTGCTTACGATTGTACTTCTGCTGTGATGTATTACAGTCTACTGACAAGAAATAATTTATATTTCTACGAAAACAGGTATGCCTGGAGTATGGAAAAATGTCGAAACATATAACGTTGTATGCCCTTTCCACCTGTGCCTATTGCCAGGCCATCAAAAAGATGTTTGATGACCTCAAAGTCGAGCATAGCTATATCGAAGCCGATATGCTCGAAGCCGAAGAACGCGCCGGAGTGATGACGAACCTCAAAGAGGTCAATCCCAAATGTTCCTTTCCCACCACGGTGGTTGGTGATGCGGTTGTCATTGGCTATAAGGCCCAGGAGATAAAAGAACTGGTTGGCATTCATACCGAGGTGGATGATCTTTTTGGCCGCTTGAAAAAAGTCAATGAAAAGAAGGGATATTATTTCAATCGCAACAAGGAACAGACCTTTCAACTGCTCCGCGGTTTGCTGATCAACAAGGATCGCTATGGCTATATGGCCTGTCCCTGCCGTCTTGCCGCCGGCGATCGGGACAAGGATAAGGACATCATTTGCCCCTGTGACTATCGTCGGCCCGATGTGGAGGAATTCGGCAGTTGCTATTGCGGCCTCTATGTTTCCAGAGCCTGGAATGACAATGGTATAGAGCATACGGAAGTGCCGGAAAGAAGATCGGTGGAGCGCATGTAGTTTAAGCGTCCTGAAACGATGGTTGGCAACAGCCGGCCAGCCGTTGTATTTTACACAATAATAACAAAAGGATAGTATATGAAAGTACAGGAATACTTTACAAATAACAAGGGAAGAGGCGTTTTGTCAACTGCTGATTCCGCGGGCAATGTCAATGCCGCTGTATATGCCACTCCCCATATGATGGAAGATAATCAGATTGCCTTTATCATGCGGGATAGGCTTAGTCACAGCAACCTGCAGGAAAACCCCAGTGCCTCCTTTCTCTTTATGGCTGAAGGAAAAGGCTTCAGCGGTGTCCGTCTCTATCTGGAGAAAACCGCCGAGGAGCAGGACACCCCCAAAATAGAAGAGCTCAATAGAAGAAAGGGCAGTTATGACGAAGAAAACGAGATGAGTTCCAGGTTTCTGGTCTATTTTACCATCAGGAAGATCCTGCCGTTGATCGGCAGTGGAGACCCCGGTGTTGAAGTTTGATGCCGTTGTGAATTTTCAGGTGAGCGTCACCACGGGACAGACCGAGGCCATGCCGTCCATATCGAGAGCTTCGATATAGCTTTCCTGGATATCAACACTCCATGCCTTCTTTTTGGAGCAGCTGTCTATACTCCATATCCAGTGAATGTCGCTGGGAAAATAGGAGTCAAAGCAGAAATCCCGCAGCATGGTGGGTGGCCTGAGCAGGGAAAAGAGTTCTTCCATGGTCGGCAAACGCCAGGAGCTGTAGCCCTGAAATTGCCGCTCGTTGAGATAGGTTGTATACTGCAGGGCCTTTTCCCAGGTAAGCGGGAATCCTGCCCCTTCTCTTTGCCAGAGCAGGCCGGTGTCGATGCACTTGAGCAGGCTTCTGTTGACGAATTCGAACCGGTGGGGGGTGTAGCTTTTGGGGCGCATTAATCCATCGAGGTCGAAATTTTTCCTCAAATCCTTGTGTTTGAGAAAGGCCGGGGTATACCGCAGTTCTTGCCGGCCAAGTGATGGTCCGGCGCTGTCTCTGACCATGAAGGTGCAGCTTTGCTGGGACTGCCTGGCCCACTGGGCGTAGACTTCTTCAAGTTCAAGGCGCATTGTGTGTGCGGATGCATGGCGCCTGTCGGGATTGCTGCGAATGGCTTTGAGGAGAAAGTCGTCCCACGCCTTGTTTATATCGCCGTTGTGGATGCTCGGGGCGGCAACATCTTGATCTGCATGGCTGACCAGCCGACCGGTGACCATGCGGTAGGCCATGATTCCCACACTGTAGAGATCGGACCGTTCGTCGGCTGAGGAACCATTTTTTTCCTGTTCAGGTGCTGCATAGTAGGGTGAGCCCACCTGCATGCCGGGAATGGCCATCTTCTCCTCGCCCCGGACTCTGGAGAGGCCGAAATCAATTATTTTTATGCGGTCGTCGTTGGTTATCATCAGGTTGAAGGGTTTAATGTCGCGGTGCACGATGCCGGCGAAATGGAGCCGTTCAAGCCCTCGCAATGATTGGCGTATATACTGATAGGCCTTGTTGATGCTGATGATTCGAGAGGGTTTTTCCACTTCGTAGGATTCCCCGATGAGTGAGCCGATGGAATGGGCGAAATATTCCAAAACAATGAATGGGGCTGGCCCCTCGGTATGGCAATCGATTATCTTGGCGACATGGTCATGAGTGATTTCTCCCATAATGCGGGCTTCCTCGGTGAAAATATCGCGGAGGCGCTCTTTGCCGACAAGTTCTTCAAAAATCTCATCACGAGGGCGCAGAATTTTGAGTGCCACCGTCCTGCCGGTTACAGGAGCTTGGGCTTTGTAAACGGTACTCATGCCTCCTCGCCCCAATCGGCCGAGTATGGTATATTTTCCGACGTTTCTCATCGTTATCCGAGCTGTATGCCGTAGGCTTTGGGAAAGCCGCGGTCAAAGATTTTTTTGATGGTATAGCTGTAATTATAGGGAACATAGAGCACCTCGATTTCATTGCTCTCGCTGTCCCAAAGCAGGTATTTGGCATTATTGTTGCCGTCCCGCGGTTGTCCGACACTGCCGACATTGATGATATATTTGCATTTGTTCTTTAAAGAATAGGTCCTCTGCTCAAGATCATGCCATGTTACCCTCTGTCCATCCCAGGAGACCATGGCAAGCGCATGGCTGTGGCCGACAAACGAGAGGCGCAGGTCACTCTGCTTGAAAAACTCCGCCAGTTGAGTATCGGAGGTCCAGGTAAGATATTGTTGCAGGGAAGAGGGAGGAAAACCATGGACAAAAAGGGCGTCTTCCACCATGAGTTTTTCGGGAAGTCCCCTGCAGAAATCGAGGCTTTGCTGCGACATCAGCTTCTTGGTCTGCAGGGAGTTCTCTTTGGCCAGGAAATTGAGCCTGTTGAAGATGCCGTGGCGATGCAGGGCGGCATCATGGTTGCCGAGAACGGTAGTATATCCGCAACGCTGAAAAAGCCTCACCACCTCCTCCGGGTTGGGGCCATAGCCAACAAGATCACCAAGGCAGAGCACTCTATCCGGCCGGCGTGCTGCCATGTCGGCAATAACGGCCTCAAAAGCCTCCAGGTTGCCATGGATATCGGAAAGAACGGCGATGCGCATAGTTTTAAGGTCCCCGGAAAAGAAAAAAAAAGACACCTGCAGATCATCTGCAGTTAACAATCATTATTACATGAGTTATAACCTATGGGAAGCAGAAAAAATGATCATGGTAAGCAGTTACAAATACCGGGGTTAGCTAACTTACGCCGATTACCCCATAACTCGTTATAAATGATGAAGACTAAGGGCTCCCTTGAAAAATGGCCATTTTGCAAGAGAGCCCGGAGTAAAGGTGGAAGTGTATGATTGTAAGAATTTTATTCGTTGCGTTCATCTCCGGAGCAGCCGGTATCTGTTACCTTGCAGGTTATGCCCGCCTTATGAGTGCGCTGCTCATAGCTTTCGGGGCGATGGCATCGGTGTTTTTCGGTATTGTTTTTGTGGTTCCTGACGAAAGCATGGAGCTCTGGTTTCCAGTGTTCGGCGAAGGTGCGGCCTGGCCGTTTTTCCTGCTGGCCTTGGTTCTGGCCGGAATGGCCGGTCTGGCATTTTCCAAAAGAAAAGAAAAACCCCCGCGGCAGCGCTTTTCGTCACCGCACCTTCAGTTCTGCATTGGCGGATTCTTTGCCTATCTATTCAGTGTTTTTCTGCCGGCGCTGCTCTGGTTTCCTTCCGACGAAAAACGATTAAGTCTCGATGCTTCTACCCTTGGTTTACATGTGTTTTTTGGCACAATTCTCTATATCCTGGGTAGTATGGTGGCGCTCTATCTCTTCTATAAGGCATCAAAGGGCGTTGTCGAGGGCTATCCCGATCTGATGCGAAGGATTGTTCTCGCCCTGTTCAGTGTGGTGCAGTTTGATAAAATGCCGGCCTTTGTTGCCTTTTTGCTTATTTATTCCCCGGAGACACGTATAATTTATCCCTCCGTTGCAGCCTTGGCACTGTGCGCCTATATTCCGATCGCCTTTTTTCTCTTGAAATTGAGCTGGCAATCTCAGGATGTCGCCTAGGGCGTGTTATGTAACAATTTGATATGTCTCTGTTTTGATGAGATTCTCTGGTTGGATTTGTATGGAAGCAGAGCACTTTTTTTGTCGCCATGTTCCTAATATATTGAAATCCTATCGTTTTTGGATTAACATAGTAAAGAGTTCAATACGGTTTGCCCCTGTTCAGTTTCTGCATTCAGCCTAGCATATCAGTTCCATACGACCGTCGCAAAACAGGCGGACCGTCTTCTGCCGCTGGGTTTTGCGGTACCTGGCGTTACCGGATAATACCACGAGTACGGATAGTACACATGGCCAGCAAAAAGACCATCATAGACAACGAGTTGATGCGGGAAATACTAGCGATCCGTCTTGATACTCTGTGGAAAATGATTGGCCAGTATACTTCCGGGTTTTTTCCTGATAAGAGTGAAGAGGGCGCTACTGGTAAATTTGACAACAAGGGCGCCATTTTCATCCCCGGAGGGTTGGTATACCAGGATGTCGATGAGCGTTTTATCCGTTATACTCCCTACGGCAGCATTACCGGCGCTCAGTTCCGTGAAAAGATCCGGGAATCGATGCGCTATGATAACGCATCTCTCCTGTTTCCCGATGGCTTAGCAACTGGTATAAACCTTGACGGCGGCTTCTTTTCCAAGGCGGCCCGCAGGATACATACCTATAAAAGAGCGGCCTATCGTCGCAAGATGAAGATAGGCAACACCGGGTCCATTGAAATCTCGGCCGATGATATAATCAAGAGTCACTGCCCGGTGTACATGAAACCTCCCTATGGTTCCCGTACACGGATAAGCTCATGTGTTGCTGTGGGATTGATAAACCCGCCGATGTTTTTTGCCTACAACAAAACAGAGCTCAACTTTTCCCAAAAGCAGTCCCAAATATTCATTAACGATCTTGACAAAGCGCGTGAGCAGACGGTTTCCAGCGATGGAAAAATTCTCTATCCACCGCATATTGTGGTGTGTCATGATACCCGCTATAAGGAAAATAATTTTACCGGCCTGACCCGGGTGCTGGGTATTGGAAAGTTTGGAGAATTTGCGACTATTTCCTTTGAAGCGTTGACCCCTTTGTTACTTAAGGAAATTAAAAGAAGGAAGGTGAAATTCAAGGCCGAGGATATCTTCGCCGAGTATGGCGAGTTGAAGATACTCGGAATATTACGAGTGTATTTACCAACAAATCCAGGAAAACGTTCGCCCAAATATAATTTTTATATTCTTTATCCCAAGGAAGAGCTTGGCCTTGATGTCAAAAAGATCGGTATTCAAGCCAGGAAGCGTTATAATATCAAACAGAAACGTAAATAACGCATTCATTGTGCAATCCGCCGGTTTTACAAGAACGGATGATAGCAGAGTGTCACTCTCTATCTCAAGGGCCAATGTGAAAATGGACGTTGCATGTTATTTAATGCCCTGATCGAGCAACCCCTTGCCTCCTTCTTCTTTTTTCAGCAGGGTTATGCTGGGCTGCCAGTCAAGCCATTCGTCCTCAGCCTCCTCGTAAAGGTGAAAGGTGTGGTTGTCGAGGACGCGACTGCCCATCTTGGAATTTTCTGGTGTTGCCAGTGCGATACCACCTGTAAGTAGAGCTTCGAGTGATTCGGTGGAAACGGAGAGGCCGGAAAACAATCCCCCCTCAATTTTGGCGCCGCTGGCTTTCCAGAATCGAGTGTTTTCCCTGATAAGAGGGATATACGGTTTTTCTATATTGATGCGTATATGTACATTTTCAAAGCTTGGGGAAAGCCGGAAGTCAACCACCGAGCCCACCTGTATTTGCCGATAATAGACAGGTGAGTCGATTTTGAGTGATCCCAGGTGCTTGCTGGTCAGGGTTAATACAAGTCCCTTTGCGATCATTGCCGGAGTTGACGGTGGTGTTGATAGTGCAGTGAATTTGCGTTGCAGATGCCCTTGCCCGGGTAAAATATTGATATACGATCCAAATATAAGATTTTTCAAATTTTTTATTCCAGAGAGGTTTACTTCGGCCTTTTCTAGCCAGAGGCGTGTCCCTTCTCTGAAAAAGGTGGCGGCCTTCTTGTCGATGGAGAGTGTCACCAGAACATCAGTCATATTCTCAGAAAAGGCGAGGCCATCGACTTTGCCGATTTCCACTCCTTTGTAATTGACCGGAGAGCCCTGCCGCAGGTTTCCGGCGTCTTTGAAACTGACGATTACAGGAATTTTATCAATCGCCTCAGCTGCCCTTTTCGTGGAATAGAGGGGGTAGGTCGGGTTACGGGTTTGCATGGCGGTCTGTTTCCGAGTGAAAAAGCTTATTCCTCCGCTGACCAAAGATTCAAGCGCACCGGTTTCCACGGAGACCCCTGAAAAATCTCCTCTGAATGTGATGCCGCTGATATCATAGAACCGTGACGATGAGTTGACGGTATCCTTATAGGATTGTTCAATAAAGCAATCAAGTAGGACATGCTTGTTATCGTCGGACAACTGCAGCCCCGTCACTCGGCCCACCTTGATTTTTTTATAATAGATGGGGGTTCCTACTGTATAGGCCTTCGGGTATTTGGTTTTGAGGCGGAAATGGTACCCCGGTTTCTGCAGTTTAGGAGAGGCGGCGACGGCGTCTTCGTAGCTCTGAAAGAGCGAAAATTCCAAACGCTCTGAAGATTCGGATTTCAACGGCCGCGATAACTGTGGTGTCGTGAACGAAATTCCGCCTCTGAGGATTGCTCCCAGTGAGTTTGACTTGATCTCGATGCCTTTAAGGGAGGCATCAACCGAGATTCCACCTTCGCACCAGAAAACTGAATCGGAGCTGACCAGCTTGTGGTACGGTTGGTATATATATACTGGTATCTCGAAACGAGATAACTCGTCATCGAGGTCTATATCAAGAACCTCGCCTACCCTTTTACTCTTGTACATAACCGGAGCACCCCGCTGTAGGGAGCCGGATTTGTCTGCTGTGAGCAGCATTTCCTTACCTGGCCGAAGAGGTTTTTGTGGTGGTGGCTCAGGCAGAATTTTGAAGTTGTCCTTATATTCCCCTGATCCGGGTGCAAAGGTGATGTAGGGACCCGTAAGGAGAAGGTCGAGATTTTCCACCCGCTCCGGACTGATTTCCGGTCTGACCAGCCAGAATTGTGTTTTCTGGCGCAGGATTCTTTCTGCTCGGGGGTCGAGCATGATCTGGGCGGTTACGCTCTGTTGTGGATCGTTGTTGAAATCGATTTTTTCAACCACGCCGGCCACCAGGCCACGGTAGATGACCTGGGTCTTACCTTCGCTGATCCCCTGACTTGAGGCCAGCTGAAGCGTCATTTTTATACCGTGCCTGGCCGCTTCGAAATCTTCAAAAAGCGTAAACATTTCGCCGTCTGTAACTGTGGGGGTGTTTTTGAGTTGCTCTGGAGTATGTAAAACAATGCCGCCTCGAATGAGAGAAGCCAGGGATTCCACCTGAATATCGAGGTTGGTCAGTTTACCTCGTATGTTGATACCGCTGGCGTTGTAGGATCTGCTCCCTTCCTTGACCAGGTAGCTGTATTCCGGTTGAATGAAGAGGTCGATAATAATCGAATCATTCTGCTGATCCAGGGTGTGCTTGGTTACGGAGCCGATGGAGACGTTGCGGTAGTAGACTTCCGAGCCATTCTGGATGGAGCCAAGCTTTTCGGCGCGAAGACGGATATGCAGGCCCGGTGTTTCCTTGGGAATGGGGGGAGGTGAAGAGATGCCGGTGAACTCCTGGGCTTTCTTCGAAGAAGTGCCCGGCTGGATACCGATATAGCTTCCCGAGAGTAAGGTATCAAGGCCTTCCACGCTGGCTGCCGAAACCTGGGGACGAACGACCCAGAAGAGTGTGTCTTCAACGAGCAGGTCGGCAACAGATTGATCCATCTGCACCACGGTTTTGACCCTTCTATTACTCAGTTCAGGCTGTATTTCGCTGACGGTTCCAACGGGCACGCCCCGGGCAATGACCTGTGTTTTGCCGGGCGTGATACCGCTGGCATCGGCAAAATAGACGGTGATGGAGACGCCGGCATTCTGGTAACTGGTGTAAATGATCCAGGCGCAGATGCACAGCGCCAGAATCGGTAGGATCCATACTGGTGAAATGCCTTTTTTTTCTTTAAAAACTGGCGCGGGTTCCATAATGCCTCTCCAGATTATTGCACTGCATGCCCTGTTGACGTATCGGTGTTGACCACATCCCACAGCAGCCGTGGATCAAAGGCAATAGCTGCAAACATGGTGGTGACGACAACCAGACAGAAATAGGTCGCCCCCGGGGCGGTTTCAATGGAGGAAAGAAAACCGAAATTAACAAAAAATCCAAGAAGGGCGACGACGAAGATGTCGAGCATCGACCATCTGCCGATAAATTCTATAAGGCGGAACATGGCGGTTTGCTGACGGATATACTGCTTTTGTCGTAATCGAATGCTGAGCAGAATAATGGTGAGCCCGGTAATTTTGAATATGGGGATTAGAATGGAGGCCGCCAGAATGATCAATGCAATGATGTAGGAACCATCCTGGAAGAAGATTCTGATACCATCAAGAATTGTTGAGCTGCTGGGGATGCCGAGAAAATTGACATGCATTATAGGCAGCAAGTTGGCGGGAAAGAGAAGAATTGAGGCTGTCAGCGTCAGGGCCCATGTCCTGGAAATGCTGTAGGGCTTGCGGAAATGCAGTGTGGCGCCGCAGCGGTCGCAATGCTGCCGCCTTGGAGCATCGGTGTCGAGCGCTTCTGAAATTTTACCGCATTCACGACACAGCAAAAGGTTGTTGGCGGCGGCTGTTTGCCCCAGATAGTCAGTGGGTGAGAAGAAGATGTCGTTGAATTGCTGCAGGCGTTGTCGTCCCCGGCTCTCAATGAGCATCCAGAAACTCTCCTGGCAGACGGTCAGAGAACTTGCCATGGTGATGAGCACCAGTCCGATGAAACAGAAGAAGCCGACATTAAGTGAAATATCGGTGGAGTGCTGCATTTTGATGATGGTCACTGTAATGCCGAGGAGATAGACCTCCATCATAGCCCACTCGCCAAGGTGCTTGTATATTCGGAACAGCTTGCCGAGAAAACGTGGATATTTCTTCAATTGCAGGCAGCCGGAGATAACGGCAAGAAGCGTCAGTTTCAGCAGAGGAAAGAGTATCGTGGAGAAGAAACCTACCAGGGCAACAAGGAAATAGTCATTGCGAAGAAATTCGATGATGGTATGAAAGATACTACCGGTTTCATGGAATCCCAGCCGACCAAAGGTCAAAACCGGGAGAAAGAGTGCGGGAAAGTAGAGCAAGAGGCCGGTAAGTGCCAGAGCAAGCGACCGTGAGACCGTTTCATGGCAATGGTACAGCAGTATACATCCGCATCTGGGACAGGCTGTTTTATGTCCCTTGGGCGGCTGAAGTTTGGGGAGCAGCAAGTCGCAGTCGGGGCAGGCCAAAAGCCGGCCGATGTTGTTGGTGCTATGCAGATCAGGATTCACAGAGACTGTTTACTCAGGGGTTGAAAACCTTTGCCGGCGGGGAGCCGTGTTGTGCAAAAAGGAAAGTCCTCTCTATCATCTTGTGCTGGATTGTGACGGCATTGGCAGGTAGCTGCCTTTCATCCATACATGCTAAAAGGGTAATCTGTAATTTGTTTTTTGTCTAAATATTTTTAACAATTTCCATGACTATAAAGATTCCGCCGGGAGATATCAGAGTCGTGGTTCACCTTCAAGGATAAATCTCCTGACACATTATAGGGGTAATTATATGAAAAGATGGCTTAAAATGACCATAGTAGTGGATCCGGTTCTGGTTGAGGCGGCAGCGGATTTCCTCATCGGCGTAATCGATGCCGGGGTGGAAGTCGGTGTTGATGAAGATATCATCCTCAAAACACTTAATGTTTATGTCGAAAAAGAAAATCCGGCAGATGATGAGCTTGGCCGGATAACTTCGCAGGTGGAGAGCTATCTTCATCAACTGGCCGAGATTTTTCAGGTCGATCCACCCGCCCTGGAATGGGATATCTTTGAGGAGGAGGACTGGGGGAAAAACTGGAAAAAACACTTTGCTCCCTTTGCCATTACCCCTCATCTTGTCATTGTTCCGACCTGGGAGGAGTATCGCGCCGGGGAGGGAGAAAAGGTCATTACCATGGACCCCGGGATGGCTTTTGGCACCGGCCATCATGCCACCACAGCGCTGGTTGTGGAGTTGCTGGAAAAGGAGATTCTTCAGGTCGGCGGCGTGCCATCGGTGCTTGATGTGGGATCCGGCACCGGTATTCTCGGCATGGCGGCAGCCTTGTTCGGTGCGGCAAAGGTCTATGCCATGGATAATGATCCGGTTGCCGTCATGGCCGCCATGGAAAACTGCCAGCGCAATGCCCTTGTCGGTATCATGGAGGTCGGGGATACCCCCCTGGAGGAGTTGGACGAGCAGTATTCACTGGTGCTTGCCAATATCATCCATGATGTCCTGCTCGATATGGCGACGGATTTGCGACGTGTGACGAAAATCGGAGGCAAGCTGATTCTCTCCGGTATACTGCAAGGCAAGCAGGCTGCGTCTATTATTAGTGCCTTTGAAGAAAACGGATGTCAACTCGAAGAGAAAATCGGCCGAGATGAATGGACTGCTCTTCTTTTCAGGCGCGTCGACTGACCCAGAAAAAGAGGTGACACTCTGAGGCTATACTTCTATCTGGCCACCCATGGGGGAGAGTTGGTAATCCTGATCAAAAATAATGCCGAGGCCATGCTCTTCCCGGCGAATAACTACGCCGGTGGCCTTTACCCAGATTTTTTGGCCGCTAAAGGATTGAAGGGTGTCCAGGGAGAGAATGAAGCGTAGTTTTTTGAGCTGGTCATGGTCAACCAGAAATTCAAGATAGACCCTGCTGGCCAGGGGAATTTGACGGGTGGTTGTGACAAAGGCGCCGCCGGAGCTGATATTGGCCGCGGTGCTCTCCTCGGTGAGAGCCTTTTTCTCGCTGTCGTCGGCTGTACTGAGCCTTACTTGAATGTCCAGGGAAAATCGCTGTTGTATTCTGCGGTCGTGTAGTTCCATGATTGTTTTCAGGTATGACCTACGTTATTACTTCGGTGTTTATTTCGATAAAGCCATAACTTCGACCTTAGATATAGTTGAGTTTCGCTGCAATGTCAAATAGGATGCATTTAAAACCTAACTTCTTCTCATGAAACGCTTTTTTTTTACTCACGCCCAACGATCCGACAACCAAGTGGTGCTCGATCGCGCTGAATCCCATCATCTTCGCAGGGTTCTGCGTCTGAGCACAGGCAACAGGGTGGAACTCTATGACGGCACTGGTGCGGTCTTTCTGGCGGAAATTGTAGAGATAGGCAATACCGCTACAGTGCATATTCTCGCCCAGCAGGAAGGTAATACAGCAAAAAAGAGCGGGGTTGTGGTTGGCCAGGGGGCCGTGAAGAACAAGAATATGGAGATTGTGCTGCAGAAATGCACGGAGCTCGGGGTTGACGCTGTTATTCCCTTTGTCGGCAAATACAGCCAGGGGAACAGGGTGCGGCAATATCAGGGCAAAGGGGAACGCTGGCGCCGCATTATCGATGAGGCCTGTAAACAGAGCGGTCGCACCATTCCCATGGAGTTGCAGCCACTGTGCGCCTTTGACGAAATCATAGCCGGGGACGGCTATGATGAAGAAATTTTGAAACTGCTTTTCTGGGAAAAGGAGAACAATATCGGTTTGCAGAGCTATGGCCGGGAGTTGGAGCAGAGTGATTCCGTCATTCTGCTTTTCGGGCCCGAGGGCGGCTTTTACGACGAAGAAGTAGATAAAGCGCGGTGGCAGGGCTGGCAGACCGTCGGACTTGGTGAACGAGTTCTCAGGGCGGAAACAGCGGCCATTGCATCAGTTGCTATCGTTCAGCACTACCGCGGGAATATGTAAGCGACGAGGTGTTGATGGGAGCAAGCGAAGGCGCCGGAATCCAACCGGAACGTCCTCGGGTGTCGTGGACATAGTTGTAGCCGTCATGTTTTTTTTCGTTGTAAACCACAGTTCCCTGGAGGAGCTTGCCGGTTGACGAGGCCGATGCAAATGGCGAGAGGAGCAGATGGGTATCGGGTTTGACGATGACCGCTCCATTCCAGTTGTGGTGCTGTCGGTAGGCGGCAACGCCGCACACACAAATGATCGCCGTCAGCAGCAGGCTGAGGGGTACGACCGCTTTGCTGCCGGTGAAACGCAGCCGCAGTGCAAGAACCAGGGTGAGCAGGGCATAGCTCACAAGGGCGCCGGTCAGCCACTGATTCATGTCATAGAGCGTGACCACTCGTTTATGTAGCGGAAGTGGCTCGTCAAACAGCCCTATCTCTTCACGGATTTTTGCAAGATCCGCTTCAAGGGCATCATTTCCGGGATCGATTCTCAGTCCCCGGAGATAGTGCAGGACAGCAGAACCATAACGCTTATCTCCGGCATAACTGTTGCCAAGGTTATGGAGCAGTTCCGGGCTCAGGCCATACTGGCCGATAAGCCTGGTATAGGCAGCAACGGCTTCATCGTAGCTCCCTTCAACATAGTGTCGGTTGGCATCGTGCAGCTGCTCCTGAAGTCCCAAAGTGTCGCCGGCCACTACCGGGTTCCCGGCAAGATGTACCAGCCATACCATGGCTGCCGTCACAACGGTAAGAAGACGGGGTACGTTCATGGTATATCTTCCAGAGATGTTTGCAGCATGGTGGATATGTCGTTCATTTCCCTTGTGTCCATTTGTGTTTTGTCGGCGCCACAATAGGCGTTGCGCTCTATTGTACTGAAAATCTGAATGAGCGGGGAATCCTCCGGTAATCTGCGCTGCAGGTCATGAAGGGTAATGGTGGAGGGCTCCATATTCCAGGCAGAGGCCAGGCGGTGTTGTATTATTTCTCTGCATACGCGGAGAAAGCTCTCCTCCTCGTTGTTTTCCATGGCCTGTTGGAGCCGGGCAAACCCGGTGTTCATGTCTTTGCGCAGTTGTTTTCTAGAAAAAAACGGCCGGTGGGTGGCGATGAATCTGCGCCGCAGAGCTATGGCCAGCACGATGCCAAGGGTTGCGGTGCACACCAGGAAGAAAGTGATAAACCAGCTGCGTCTGTATACCGGTACAATTTTCCGGGTGAAATCCGTCGCGGTAAGATGCAACTTGGCAGGTGGAGCAGAAGGGGTGGCCTTGGTAGCACTGGTGTCTTGTTCTTTGGAGGAATCCTGCAGAGAAAGTGGTGTTGATTGCCCCGGAGCTGCAGAGCCCGGTCTTTGGGGCTTGGCCGCTGCCTTGATCTGCAGTGGAAGAGGCCTGCTGGCGGCACTTACATATTCGCGGCGTTCCGGGTCAAAATAGCTGAAGCTGAGAGCAGGGATACTGTTTAGCGAACTGTTTTTGGCGACAATGGCTTGCTCGAATATTTTGCTGCCTTGATAACTGCTGCCCTTGCTTTGAAAATGGCTGGTCGGCGAATAGGATTTCCAGTCCTGTCCAGTAGGAAAAGCGGGTGCGGAAACCCGGTCGAAGTTGCCTTTTCCGGAAATTTCCATGGTGAGTGTTACCGGCTCGCCCACCTCCACCGTTTGGGGTGTTGCCGCGACCTGAAAATCAAAGGAGCCGATGGCACCGCTGAAATCGGCAGGCCGTCCCTGTTGGGGCAGGTGGTCAATGGCTACATTATGTGGTTTGCTTTTCCGGCTGATACGTTTTTTCTCGATCCTACCAAAGAAACCGTTGAAAAAATCGTCGTTGAAAAAGGGATCAATGTTGCGTCTGCCGGGCAGCAACAGAGTGGCGTCAATGCCGATCTGCAGGGTGTTCTCCCCTTCTTTGATTGGAGTGATGGATGAGTCCCAGGATATGACGGAATAGTCCTTGCCGTTGCGGGTTTCCCTGGTTTGGCGCGGATCTTCCGACAGCGGTGAGAGAACGAAACCGTCACCGACGATTTCCGGCAGCGTGTCCAGTTCGGCACGCACGCCCCGGCGGAAGTAGATTTTTATGGTAATGGGCAGTATCTGCCCTCTGTAGGCCTTTTGGGGGAGACCGTCTATGGTGATAAAACAGATTTCGTTAGTGCCCAGGCCTGTTGGAGAGGTGGCTGGTTGTTCCTGGTTGCTGCCATTGGTCGAGATTTCGTCACGTGAAAGTACTTCAAGCCGAAGTGGCTTTGTTTGCAGCGTTGTGCCGTCGACCTCGGCGGTGATGGGGGGGATTGTGTAATTCCCCGGCTCTAAGGGCTCGATGATGTAGGTCGAGGTTATCGCGGAGGAAACCTTGCCATTGGTGTTCTGCATTTTGGCATGCTGCCCTCGTCGGTGGAACAGCAGATTCTCCACCTCTGGGATTGCAATGCCGGCAGATCCGGCACCGTGGACGGTAATCAGAAGACGTGCCGCATCATCAACGCTGAGACGGTCCGTGCTGAGATTGGCCGAGATGCTCAGATTGTCCTGTGCTGGGGCGTTAGGCGATATCCCCAGCAGGAGCATGGCCAATAGAACGAAAAAGGTCATGGAAGAGGCGCCGGTGCAGTATAGTCGTGTCGCCATTACCAGTTTCCCCCCCTGTTGTCCTGCTTCTTTACCCCGGTTTTGGGTATAAAGTTCAAAGTACCTTCTTCGTTTTTCATCTCTTTGAGAAGTTGTTGTGCCTCTTCTTTGGTCATGGTGCTGCGACGCCTCTGCGAGGGACGTTTTTGCTGTTGCTGTGTGTTCTGGTCCGTCGGTGTTTGTTGTATCTTTTGCTGCTGCTGGCCTTTGTTTTCGGGTGATGTGCTGTCGGCAGGCTGCTGATTCTCTTGGTTGTCTGTTTTGTGCCGGTCGCCGTCCTGTTGGGTGTTGCTCTGGTTCTGTTGTTGCGAATTTTTGCTGCTGCCATTGTCGTGTTGCTGTTCTTTTTGCTGCTGCTCTTGTTGCTGCCGTAGCTTTTTCAGCTTTTCCTGTACCACGGTACGGTTATGGCCGGCCTGCTGGTTATCGGGCCGCAGCTCAAGTGCCGAGGAGTATGCCGTGAGAGCGTCCTCCCAGTGGCTGATGGTTTTCTTGACATTGGTCTGGAGGAGTTCCCGGCCTTTTTTGAAATGGGCATTGCCTAGATTGTAGTAGGCCTTTTCCTGCAAACCCAGGTCATCGCTCTGCAGGGCTTTATTAAAGGAGGCGATGGCCTCGTCATAGAGGGTGTTCTTATAGGCGGCGGTGCCGGAGTTGTAATGGAGTGTGGCGTTCTCCGGATCTTTTTGCAGGGCCTCTGCATAAAACTCAGCGGCTGCGGAATAGTCCCTGTTGCCATATGACTCTTCACCAGGTGAGGCCATGGCGGTATTCGGTGGCGGAGCAAGAGTGCAGGCAGATATCAGAAGAAGTGCCGGCAGGAATCTCTTTTTCAGCAGTGCCGGAACCCCGGAGGTTGGGGCGGCACGTTCCACGCCTCTTATCAGACATTCAATAACAAAGAACACCAGAGCAAGCCCGATGAACCAGGGGAATCGTTCTATGGGCACCTTGCGGCGTTTCTCGTCGAGCTCCTTTTTGGGAATGAGGGTGAGCTTTTTCTGATATATGGTTTCCAATCCCTGGCCCTGGTTGCCAAGCGGTGCATAGAGGCCATCAGTTGCCGTGGCAATCGACCTGAGCGTTTGATCATCGAGCCGGGAAATGACGAATGTGCCCTTGGCATCTTTTATATATTCCTTTTGGCCATTGGTCATGGTCGGGATGAGTTCACCCTCGCTGGTTCCAACTCCCACCGTAAATATTTTCATTCCGCCCTCTGCCGCCTTTTGCGCCGCCTGGAGAGCGTTCCCGCCGAGATCTTCGCCATCGCTGATCAGGATCAGCAGTTTATGGTTGGCATCGTTTTTGAGCGTTGACTGGGCCGCGCTGATGGCCTCTGCCAGGTTGGTGCCCGATGTTGGAATGATATCGGTGGTAACGGCCTGGAGAGACTGTTCAAAGGCGTTATAATCAACGGTCAACGGGCACATGAGAAAGGAGGAGCCGGCAAAGGGCATGAGGCCGACGCGGTCACCGTCTAACTGTGTAACAAAATCGAGAATGGCAAGTTTGGAACGCTCCAGCCTGTTGGGCCTGATATCTTCGGCCAGCATGCTGGAAGATGTATCCAGAGCAAAGAGGATATCAATACCCTTTTTCCTGACGTCGATCCAATGGTGGCCGTACTGGGGTCTTGCAAGAGCGACAAAACAGAGGAAAATACCGAAAAGAGCACAATAGAATTTTATCCTTCGCTTGGTTGTAGAAACATTGCCGGTCAGCCTGCCTATCAGAGAGCCGGCGGCAAAGCGCTGCAGGGCGTTGCTGCGTCGTTTCTGCAGTTGCAGCATGATGGCGGAGGCGATGAGGCAGAAACATATTCCGGCTGCTATCCATAGCGGGCTGGCAAGTTGCATATCTTCTCCTAGGGCAGACGGCGGTATGAAAAAATAAGAGAAAGAACCTGCAGGACAACCACAAGTGCCAGAAGATAGGGAAAAAGCTCACGGGATTTTTCAAATTTTTTAATGGTTCTGGTGGTGGTTTCCAGTGTGTCGATTTCTGCGTAAATTTTTTCCAGAGAGTCGGTGCCGGTGGCCCGGTAATACAATGCTCCTGTTTTTTCGGCAACTCTTCGCAGGGTTTTCTCGTCGATATCGACCCGCGCTTGAACAAGGCGTTTTTTGCCAAAACGTATTACCGGGTAAGGCGCCAGCCCCCTGGTACCGGCGCCAATGGTGTAAATTTTCGTTCCCATGGCCTGGGCCGCCTCGGCGGCGACAAGCGGAGGCACTCTGCCGCTGTTGTTGACACCGTCGGTGAGCAGGATGACGATCTGCGATTTGGCCTGTTCATCGTGGAGCCGGTTGAGCCCCGTGCCAATGGCGGAACCGATGGCGGTGCCGTCTTCGATCATGCCGATGGAGAGTGAGCGCAGCCGCCTCTCCAGCCAACTGTGATCAAGGGTGAGGGGGCTGACCAGATAGGGTTTGCCGGCAAAAACCACCAGGCCGATACGGTCATTGGGCCGGTCATTGATGAAGAAGGCGACAACGTTTTTGACCACGGCAAGGCGATTGACCCTCTCACCATGGAGCGTGAAATCCATGGCTTTCATGGAGCTGGAGACATCCACGGCCAGCAGTATATCAATACCGCTGGCCGTGATCTCCGTGGTTGTATTGCCCTGCTGCGGCCGGGCAAGGGCAACAATAAGCAGGGTGATGGCCAGCAGTTTCAGCATCAGCGCTATTCGGCCGCTACTCATTTTCCGAGCGGAGGCTATGGTTTGGGCTACCGCCGTCGAGGAAAACAGGATTGCCGGGGCAGGGCCGCGTCGTCCACGAAGCAGCAGAAGCAGCGGCACAGGGAGGAGCAGCCAGAGAAGTTCCGGATAGACAAAACGCATTATTGCTCCTCCTCTACAAGAGTGCTTTCGATGAAAAGGCGCACATTTTCTTCAATATGTGCCATCTCATCCCTGCTGGCTGTCTTGTGTGCGTATTTGGCGAGGTCGCACTCCTCCAGGCAGTGCCGCAGGGCCTCCCGGTATTCCCGGTATGGTTCGAGGTGAACACTAATATTATTGGAAGTGGAGGCGCTGCCATCTTCCTGCAGGGCCTGGAGTGAGGCAAAAAACTCACTGGTCGTCTGTCGGGTTGTGGGCAGAAAAAATCGTTGTTCTATATACTGCCGCACTATGTTCGAGACCCGTGCGGCATAGTCCAGTGACTGTCCCTGTTCCATGTAGTGCCTGGCCTCGGCGAGTTCGGCCAGTGCCTTGGTATGCGGGGCGATGGTCACTGTCGCACACCGGGCTGTACGTTTTTTCCAGAGCAGAAAAACAAGCACAACCAGTATAACCGCACCCAGTGCCGCACTCGCAATGATCCACCAGTTGATTGGTTCCGGTAGCGGCAGTGGACCATAGATGTCATGGATGTCCCCTTTTTTCATCGTCGCATCCTCCGTTTGCGGCCACTGAAAAATCCAAGCAGAGAAGCAAGGTATGAGGTGTCGGTGCACAAATCGAGAAGATCGACTCCGGATGCACGGATGGTGCGGTGCAGTCTGGTGCGGCGGTCGCCGGCTATGGAATGGTAGCCGCGGCGCACAGCCGGATCGGCGGTGTTGAGTTCTACTTGTTGGCCGGTTTCGGTATCTTCGATGGTGATCCAGCCGACGTTGGGTAGTTCAATCTCCCGGGGATCGCTGATGATCATGCTGATAAGATCATGATGTTTATTGGTGATGCGCAGCTTTTTAGCTAAATATTCGAGATTATCTTCAAAGTTCTCTTCAAGACAGAAATCGGAGATGAGGAAGGCCACGCATTTACGTTTGATGACCCGATTGACAAAATCAAGTGGTATACGCAAATCCGTAAATTTACGTTCCGGCTGGAAATAGAGAATCTCTCTGATGACCCGGAGGATGTGAGTCCGTCCCTTTTGCGGCGGAATATACAGCTCAATGAAATCGCTGAAAAGGATCAGGCCGACCTTGTCATTATTGCGTACGGCGGAAAAGGCGAGCACCGAGCCCAGTTCGGCCATCATCTCCCGCTTGGATATATCGGTGGAGCCGAACTCGCCCGAGCCGCTGATATCGATCATCAGCATGATGGTAAGCTCCCGCTCCTCCACGAATTTCTTGATGTGGGCGGTGCCGGTGCGGGCGGTGACATTCCAGTCGATGGTGCGGACGTCATCACCTGGGACATACTCCCGTACCTCGTCAAAGTTCATACCTCTGCCCTTGAAGACGGAGTGGTAGCTTCCGGCGAGGCTGTCGTTGACAAAACGGTTGGTTCGTACCTCGATCTGCCGGACCTTTTCCAGTATTTCCTTGGGGACGCTGGAGTTCATGGAGTCAGGGGACGGGAACGGTATCAAGAATCTTACGAATGATGTCTTCACTGCTGATGTTTTCGGCCTCGGCCTCGTAGCTGGTCCTGATGCGATGACGCATGACATCGAGGGCGGCCGATTTGACATCGTCCGGGGTGACAAAACCGCGACGGGCAAGAAAGGCAAGAGCCCGGGCAACCGTTTTGAGGTTGATGGTGGCCCGAGGGCTGGCCCCGGTTTCTATATAGTCGCGCAGGTCCAGATTAAAGGCACGAGGGTCCCGGGTGGCATAAACCAGAGCAACAATGTAATCCTTGATTTTATCATCCATGTAGATAGTGTTCACCACCTGGCGTACGGCAAGGAGCTCCTCCGCATTTATTACCGGCGCAATGTGGATGTCGCCATCGGCGTGCTCAATGTCCTCGAGTATCCGGCGTTCCTCGGCCATGGAGGGATAGCCGACGATGGTCTTGAGCATGAAGCGGTCCATCTGCGCTTCGGGCAGGGGATAGGTGCCTTCCTGTTCGATGGGATTCTGTGTTGCCAGCACCAGAAAGAGTTTGGGCAGAGCAAAGCTTTGATCGCCGATGGTCACCTGCTTTTCCTGCATGGCTTCGAGCAGGGCTGACTGGACTTTGGCGGGCGCCCTGTTGATCTCATCGGCCAGAATGATCGAGGAGAACACCGGTCCTTTCTTCACTTCAAAGGAGGTATCTCTGGGATTATATATCTCGGTGCCGATGATATCGGCAGGCAGCATATCAGGGGTAAACTGGATGCGCTGGAACGGGGTCTGTACAGCCATGGCCAAAGCTTTGACGGCACGGGTTTTGGCCAGGCCCGGCAAGCCTTCAAGAAGGATATGGCCGCCGGTGAGCAGGCCGATGAGCAAGCGCTCGATAAGCGTTGTCTGGCCGATAACCACACCGGCCATCTGCTCTCTGAAACTGTCCAACCACGCCGAGCTTGCCTGGACCTTTTGACTGATAGCCTCAATGCTGCTGTAGTCGTCACGTTTTTGCGGCGTGTCGAAGGTTTGAGGCTCTTTTGGGTCCAGGGCGGCACCGGTATCCGGTGAGTTTTTAAACATGATATCTCCTTCTGAAAATGACAGAGTTCAGCGTATCGGTCCTCTTCTTTTTGTCCTTCGAGCTGAGCTTTGTGGATAATCAAAAAATATAGGACGATATGCATAGTAGCAGAGAAAAATTACAGAAACCTTTCTTCTTCATTACAAAGCTGTAATCTTAGGGTTCACTCAAAAATAAGTCTCAAAATGTGCAGTTATTTTTGAGCGAACCCTTAGGCAGGATGTTGATGGAAATATAGTTGGGAATGTGTTGCATTTGTGATAGGATGCCGACAATACAATTTTTTTGCTGATTGCCCACAAAGCTCAGTTAACCGAATATTTTAAAGGACCGTACAATACAGAGATGAGGTTGAACTATGAAAACGTGGAAATGTACTGTTTGCGGCTACACCATGCAGGGAGAAGAGCCGCCCGATGTCTGCCCGGTATGCGGCGCGGAAAAAAGCTTTTTTAAAGAAGCCATCGAAGAAGTGGGGCCACAGGCGGAATCAGCCGAAAAAAAAGAGAAGCCTGTTTCCACTGCAGATAACGAGCAAACTTCCAGTTCGCAGAGACAATGGAAGTGCACCATCTGCGGTTACATTCATACCGGTGATGCTCCACCCGCTACCTGCCCGGTATGCGGCGCCGATAGCAGTTTTTTTATCGAGGTTGGCGTTGAACAGGAGGCGAGCCCGGCGCAAAAAACAGAGGATGCGGCCACGAGTGGATCGGAACCATCGCCTGCTGCGCCGCGGTTTGGTGTGGTGGGTGAACTTGTCATGCGTTTACATCTGCATCCTATAAGCGTGCATATCCCCAATGGAGTTCTTCCCATTGCCATGGTGTTTCTCGTCCTGGCCATGATATTTGGCTATGGGGCGCTTGAAAAGGCCTCCTTTTTTAACATGATTGTTGTGCTGCTCTCCATGCCGGCTGTTGCCGGTACCGGCTTTATCGCCTGGCAGAGAAAATATCGCGGTGCCAAAACCCCGCTGTTTATAACCAAGCTGGTGTGCGCTGCCGTTGTTGCGGTTGTTGCCACTCTTATGGTGTTCTGGAGAATAATCGATACCGATATCACCCTTTCCGGCGGAATCGGTAGTTGGATCTACCTCGGTCTTGGTGGCCTTGGTCTGGCGGCGGCGGGTATCGCCGGTCACCTGGGCGGTAAACTGGTTTTTGATAAATAGTGTAACCCTGTAAGCGCCCATTCAAAAAAAAGACCCTTTTTCGGATGGGCACTGATTACCCGATACCTACAAGGACAACTCCCGTAAAGAGCAGAATCACGGCTGTAAGTTTCGGACCGCATACGCGCTCTTTTAGAAAAAAGATGCCAAATACAAGGCCGATGGGGATGCTCAGTTGACGAAAAGCGACGACATAGCTGACGTTTGAGACATATCCCATACTTATAAGGACAAGCGAGTAGGTCAGAAAAATTCCTGCTCCCTTGATTATGGAAGAGCCGGGATGGGCTGCCCTGCGGCAGAGAATCCGGCGCTCTTCTCTGATGAGAAGTACCGTCAGCCCCTGCCAGATGACGGTCATCACTCCCTGAAGAGCGATATAATACAGCGCTACAATGACAAAGTTGTCAGGTGACGTGGAAGAACTGTCCCTCAATAGCGCCAGTGCATAATCATCGATCATGGAGTAGCCTGCCGTGCCTGCTGCCGCTATGAGGGCGGTGACCACGGCAACGCTTCTATATCTCTGCAGTGAGAAATCCCGAAACGATTTGAGTGGTATCAGAAATCCCCCCAGGACTATAAGTGTCATGCCCAAAAGAGCCAAATTGCCTATTTTCCCGCCCTGGCCCGCCATTAAGACAACCGTGGCTACCATGAGCGACGGTGCGGAGCGGGCCAGAGGATAGGCAACCGACAACTCACCAGTTTTGTAGGCATAGGCTAACCCGGTGAAGTAGGTAGCCTGAAAGAATCCAGTTATCAGCAGCAGGGGCCAGAGTAATAGTATCATATCAATGATCTGATGTTTCCCGAAAAGCATCAGCGGTATAAGGAGAAGAGTTCCGAAAAGGTTGGCAAGGAGGAACGAGGCTGTCGAGGGAGTATCTTTTTTGCTGATAAGATTCCATCCGGCATGGGTGAGCGCTGAAATGGAGAGGAGGATGACAGCTGTCAGGGTCATTTTGTGTACTCCTGGATGAAAGTACAGAAGACAGTCTACTGCCTCATTGTTTTGTGCTGCGAGTGTGGTTATTTCAAAGCCTTTCAGGAAATACTGATACACCAGATATCAAGCAACCACAACCAAATTATTATGATTGTGTTAGGATTGAAAAAGGGTACGACATGGTTAACGGTTAAAACTTTTATGCTGCTTGCAGTAGGATGGCAGATGGCCTTTAAAGTGCCTCTATCTTCTATTCTTATGGTTGTCGTTATAGGATAACGGAACCATTGAAACATTTAAACTCGGTGAGGACATGATTTATCATAATTCCCCTATAGTTCATCTTAACCCCAACCTTGGGGGCCTTTCCACTTCGGCGACCATTGCCATCCAGCAATTGTGCCGCAAAATGCAGAGCGAGGGGCACAATATCTACAAGCTGGGACTGGGCCAGTCTCCTTTTCCCGTACCAGATCCAGTTGTCAAAGCCCTGCAGCAAAATGCCCATCAAAAGGATTATCTGGCTGTCAAGGGGCTTGAAGAGCTTCGCCTGACGCTGGCCGAGAATCACCGGCGAACGTTTGATGTGGAGTGCGACATTGAGGACATCATCGTCGGGCCGGGCTCCAAGGAGTTGATGTTTATTCTGCAGCTCGTTTATGACGGGGAGATTCTTATCCCCATGCCGGCCTGGGTCTCCTATTACCCCCAGGCCAGAATCATAGGCCGACCTGTCAATCGTATCATGACCGAGAGGGAAAACAACTGGAAGATCACCGCCGAACAGATTGAGACCATCTGCAGGCTCGACCCCAGCAGAAACAGGCTCTTGATTCTGAACTATCCCTCAAACCCCACCGGTCAGACCTACACGGCGGAGGAACTGGAGGAGCTGGCGGCGGTTCTGGCAAAATACAAGGTTCTGGTACTCTCCGATGAGATCTATGGCAGGATGACATTTTCCGGAGAGCATACCTCCATTGTCAGTTTTTACCCGAAAGGAACAATCTTCAGCGGTGGTTTGAGCAAGTGGTGCGGCGCCGGTGGCTGGCGTTTTGGCATATTCATCGTACCCGAGGCCATGCGCTGGATAACCGATGCCATGGCAACGGTGGCCAGTGAAACGTTTACTTCGACGAGTGCGCCAATTCAATATGCCGCTGTGGCCGCCTTTCAGGATAATCCTGAAATAGACAGTTATGTGGAAAAGTGTCGTGCCATCCTTGCCGCCCTTGGTGGTGCCGTCGGCACCACATTGCAAAAAACGGAAGTGGAGGTGCTGCCGGCTCAGGGGGGATTTTACGTCTTTCCGGATTTTTCCAATTATGCCGAAAGACTCGAGAATAGGGGCATTTTTGCGAGCAGCCAGTTCTGTGATACGCTGCTTCAGGAAACCGGCGTGGCCATCCTGCCGGGATCTGATTTTGGCAGATCTCAGGATGACTTAACCGCTCGACTGGCCTTTGTCGATTTTGACGGTGCCGAGGCATTGCGCAATTATCCGGCTGACGGTCAGCTTGACATGGGCTATCTGCAGCGCTACTGCGGTAAAACAATTGATGCCGTGGATAAAATTGTGGGCTGGTTGGAAGCTCTCTAGGAAGGGTATCTCCCATTGCCTGGCCGACAATGGGAGATGCACTGGTTATTTGTTGAGGACTTCGAGGCTAACCAGTATCTCAGCGTCCTTGCCGACCACGCCGTATTCAAGGAATTTGCCACTACCGACACCGTAGGCCAGCCGGTCAACAGTGATGCTGCCGTTAAACCCGGCGACCGTGGCGCCCTTGACCGTGGGATGGTCTTTGATTCCGGCCAGGGTGAGCGGCAGCACCAGATCATGTTTTTTCCCTTTAATCGTCAGTGTCCCCGCTATCTTGTAGGTGTCGTCCGCTGTCGCCGTTATGGAGGTGCTTTGAAAACGTATAACCGGAAATTCGGGTTCATTGAAAAAATCTTCCGAGAGGAGGTGCTTGTCTCGTTTGGCGATGTTGGTGTTGATGCTGTCCACCTCTATTTCAAAGAGGAAGGAACTCTCCGCCAGATTGTCAGGGTCAAACCGGATGGTGGTGGAAAAGTCGTCAAACTGGCCACGAACTTTGGAATAGATGTGGTCGATGCTGAAATAGATAGAGGAATGATCCTTGTCGGCTTCCCACGTGGTTACCTGGGCAAAACCGGTGTGTGCTGTGAAGAAAAAGGCCAGCAATAAAGAAAGCAGTAGTGATTGTTTCATGTAATCCTCCTTTGGCAGGGTGTGGTGCATGTGTTTTTACTGCAATAGCTTCAATGTCGCTCGTATTGAACATAAAAAAGGTTGAACCAATGTACCTGTGTGCCGGTACTTGTTTGTTGCTAGGAGTGGCAATAGGTAAAAGATAGGCTTTGTTTGACAAAAAACAAGGTAACTGCTCACAGGGCACCAGATCTTCCCGCGATCAGCCTGGCTTACGTATGACCAATACGCTTCACCAGTCTGATCGCGAGAATCTCCGGCACCCTGCAAGCAGTTACAAATACCGGGGTTGGTTACATTACGTCGTTACCCCCACAAGTAATTAGACAAGATAGGGCAGTGGCGTTGTAGGAAAAATATCGACACGGCGATGAGAAGGTTTTACAGGGAAAAGCGTTCGAGAAAAATTGAACTTCGCGGATACCCAAGATTCTTGAGCAATTTTTGTAGTGTTGCTGTCATCCTTTCCGGCCCGCATAAATAGACATGGCTGTTGTGCACAAGCCCTTCCAGGGTCTGGGTGAGTGTGCTTTCATCGATCTTTGTACCATCCTGCTCTCGAGTGAAAAAGAGATGAATCCGAAGTGACGGCATCGCCTGCTGGAGCCTTTGCAGCTCTTCTTCAAGAAACATATCTTTTTTACAGAGAAGGCTCCAGAGGAGCACGACCGGTGGAGGGTCAGGTGATGATGTGGAGAGTTGGCGCAGCATGCTGAGCATTGGTGTTATGCCAATCCCCCCGGCAATGAAAACCAGATTTGCAGCACGTCGGTTGGCCAGATAGCTGAACAGGCCATAGGGACCCTGGACGGTGGCACCGGCGGAAATATCCGGGGAGAGCTGTCTGGTCCAGTCGCCGCATTGTTTTATGCAGAACTGCAGGGTATCATGTTGGTGCGTACCTGTGCCGGGAGCAGAGGCAATGGTAAAGGGGTGCGGTTCCGCTTTGATTATGGCGCTGTTTGTGTCATTTTTAGCGCGTTTTGAGCCATGCAGCGTAACTACCGCAAATTGTCCCGGTGCGTGGTGAAACCATGATGGCGCGGTAATTTCCAGCGATATGATGCCGTCGTTGAGCAAGGAGATGTTTTCAACCTTGAGCACCTTGTGTCGCCGGCGCGTGAGTACCTTGGTCACCATGGCTGTGAAGAAAAGAGTGATGATAAGGACCCAGAGACCATAATGCGGCACTCCCTGGGTAAAGGAGTCACTGACATTGAAAATATGGAGCGAAATACCCGCTGCGATGACATAGCCTATGGGCCGGTGCAGCATGCGCCAGAGGTGGTAGGGCAAAAAATTGCGGCGCAGAAAGGTGCCGGCGACGACAAGACCGAGTGTAACAAAAAGCGCCGCTCCCAGCATCTCGGGCCAGAATTTCCAGCTGATGGGGAGATTGTCGAGCCCCTCGGGCAGAACCACCAGCATAAAATGCAGGGCAACCAGACTCAAGACAAGCGTGCCATTATATTTGTGGAGGATATAGACACGGTCCAGACCGAAGATGCGATCGAGAGATTTAAGGCGCAGGGCCAGCAGTATCTGGAAGAAACATAAGATGGCCGCGCAGATGCCGACCACCTTGCCGGCCTGGAGCAGGGTTTTATCGAGGCCGAATTTATACCAGAGTGATTTCGATTCCCAGATAAAAGGGATTGTTGAAGCAAGCGCCAGTACAAAAAAAAGAGCGATAAAGACAGCAGTGGCATATGCTGTTCTTTGTGCTGGTGTGAGGAGGGATTGTGGAACCATTTTCACGTGCTCGTTATGGTAACTACTTATGGGGAGGCAACGTAATGTAACGAACCCCGGTATTTGTAGCTGCTTGCAGGGCGATTGTCAGTATGCGCGTTACTCGCCTTCAAATGTAACTCTTCAGCAAAGAGCTAAAAACCAGAAGTTTACCCTGAACAGTTACTGTCCAATCATCATAGCAACTATACACGCAAAGGACAAAAAATATAAACATGACACAGAGCTGTAATGAATCAATAGCACGGCAACTCGGCATTGCTGTACAACATGTGGAAAAAACGGTCGGTCTGCTCGATGATGGCGGCACGGTGCCATTTATTGCCCGGTATCGTAAGGAGATGACCGGTTCTCTTGATGAGGTGGCTATCAGCGCCATCCGGGACAGCCTGGAGCAGTTCAGACTGCTGGAAAAGCGTAAAACGGCCATTCTCAGCTCTCTGGAAGAGCGAAACCTGCTCAGTGAAGAGTTAAAAGCCAATATAACCGCGGCTTCGACGCGAACCATGGTCGAGGATTTGTATTTGCCGTACAAGCAAAAGCGCCGGACACGGGCGGTGATAGCACGAGAGAGGGGCCTTGAGCCTTTGGCGGGCTTGATCATCGAAAATGGTGGGTATGTAGAGGCCGCACCCCAATATATCTCAGCCGAGCTGGGGGTGAGCTCGGCGGACGAGGCGCTTGCCGGGGCACGCGATATTGTCGCCGAGCAGATCAGCGAAAACGGTAAAGTGCGTGACTATTTGCGAAGAATATTTCGCCGGGAGTCGATTGTGGTCTCGAAAGTGGTGGCAAAAAAGAAGGAGGAGGCGGTCAAATTCAGGGATTATTTTGACTGGTATGAGCCCGTGACCAAGATCGCAGGTCACAGGATTCTGGCACTACTGCGCGGCGAGGATCTGAAATATCTTCGCCTTGCAATCCGACCCGATACGGCGCAAACACAGGAGCTGCTGAAGAAATTCTATATCAACTCCGTTCTTCGAAGCGGCAGAACCAATGCTGAGCTGGATTTGGCCCTTGAAGACGGTTATGCCAGATTGCTGGCCCCCTCACTTGAGAATGAATTGCGCAAGGAACTCAAAGAACGCGCCGATGGAGAAGCCATCGAGGTCTTTTCCCAGAATCTCAAGGAGCTTCTTCTTGCCCCGCCTCTTGGCCAGAAGAGGGTGTTAGCTCTTGATCCAGGGTACCGGACCGGTGCCAAGCTTGTCTGCCTCGATGAACAGGGAACCTTGCTGCATAACGAAACCATCTATCCGACTCAGGGCGCTCAACGGATGAGGGAGGCGGGTGATACGCTACACCGCCTGGTAAAGCGTTTTGCCATTGGGGCCGTGGCCGTGGGCAACGGAACGGCGGGTCGTGAGACGGAGAGCTTTGTCCGCGCGCTGGGACTGGATGACACCATTCTGATAACCCTGGTCAACGAGGATGGAGCGTCGATCTATTCTGCTTCGGCAGCCGCTCGAAGGGAATTTCCCAGTGAAGATATAACCGTTCGCGGTGCCGTTTCCATCGGTAGAAGGCTGCAGGACCCTTTGGCTGAACTTGTCAAGATTGATCCTAAATCAATAGGTGTTGGCCAGTATCAGCACGATGTCAATCAGGCCGAATTGAAGAGAAGCCTCGGCGAGGTGGTGACCCGCTGCGTCAACAGTGTAGGGGTTGAGGTCAACAGCGCCAGCGTTGAGCTGCTCGGCTATGTGGCCGGCCTGGGAGAAACCCTTGCGGCCAATATTGTACAATGGCGGCAGGACAACGGTGTGTTTGCCAAGCGCAGTGATCTGCTCAAGGTCGCCCGGCTCGGTGCCAAGGCCTATGAACAGTGCGCCGGTTTCCTTCGTATCAGGGATGGCAAAAATCCCCTTGATAACACCGGTGTTCACCCGGAGCGCTATGAACTTGTCCGGCAAATGGCGCGCGACACTGGTGTAGCGCCCGAGGATTTGCTGCGCTCGGAGGCGTCACGGCAAAGGATTCATCTGCCGGAGTATTGCCGGGGTGATGTGGGGATGGAGACGCTGAGTGACATTATGGAAGAGCTTGCCAGGCCGGGAAGAGATCCAAGGGCGAAATTTACCACCTTCTGCTTTGATGAAACGGTGCATGCCATAGAGGACCTTCGGGAGGGCATGATTCTTCCGGCAATAATCACCAATGTTACCAAATTCGGAGCCTTTGCCGATATCGGCGTGAAACAGGACGGCTTGATCCATATCAGCCAAATGGCTGATCGTTTTGTTGAGGATCCTGGTGAAATTGTTCGTTTACGGCAGCAGGTCAGAGTCAAAGTGCTTGAAATTGACAGTGCACGAAAACGGATCGGCCTGTCGCTGAGGCTGCGGAAGGGAGAGTGACACTATTTTACTATTACGGAGACCTTCATGCATTCCACCGCTGTTACAAAAAATCCCGAAAATGCCGGTGTACAGCATCACGAGCCGGCTATTGTCATAGCGGCTTTCGGCAGCACCAGAAGCGGCAGAGCCGTTTTCAATAGTTTGCATAAACGGCTGGCCCGAAAATATGGAGAGAAACGCATCCATTGGGCCTATACTTCCAAAATAATTCGGCGGAAAACCGGCGGTGCAGGTTTGCAGAAGACACTGGCCACAATAGAATCAGCGGGCTATACTCAGGCGCTGGTGCTTCCGCTGCAGCTTTTTCCCGGAGGCGGGTATCTGCGTATACAAGAGAGGGTGCAAGAGCGGCTGAGGTGCTTTCCGGGGGTACAGATTGTAATCGGCGAGACGTTGATGCATCGCTGGGCATATGTCAAAGGTGTGCTGGCGGTGGTGGAGCAGGATTTTCTTCGGCCTGATCAAGGGTTGAATCTTGTCGTCCTCCATGGTGCGTCGGTGATCAGTGATCCTGCCAATGGCATCTGCCTCGGTATGGCGGCATTGGTCAGGGATAGATATGCCAATGTTGTGGCGGCCTCCCTGGAGGGAGTGCCCGATCAGGAGGCGGTATTGCAAAAAATAGCACGCTGCGGCATGGCAGACCACTATCGGCGTATTCGCCTTGTTCCCTTGTTGTATACTGCAGGAATGCATGTCGAGGACGATCTCATGGGCCAAGGCAACAGTTGGAAAAATCGTTTGCAGACTATGGGGTTTGAGGTTGACTGCCTGACCACGGATTATGAGGGCGAGACCTTCTATAAAAGCCTGGCGTCCTTTACGGAAATAGAAACATTCTGGTTAAATCGTGTGGAGAGGGGCCTGCAGTCTTTCTGATTTTTCAAGATACACTTCATAATGAACGACCTGCTGTATGGTACCAGGCGAAGGAAAAAGAAGAGCCGATTCTGCCTTGATTGTTTTGGAGTATTATTATACAACCAGGGCCTGTGGCTTTCTGGTATTGCGGTTGCTTTGATTTTCCAATGTCACGGGAGCCATGATTTCAATGGGGTCTGGCTGACTCTTCTGGACCAGCCAGACCTTGGATGTAGGATGTCATAAAAACACAGGAACTGCCATGCCGGACACCGGGATTATACAACGACTGATAGAAGAAGAGGAAATTGCAACAATCGTCAACAGACTCGGCGAGCAGATTACCGCGCATTACCGTGCCAATGAAGGTGAGCTGGTGGTCATCGGACTGCTGCGGGGATCGTTTGTTTTCATGGCCGATCTGGTACGCAAGATCAATTACCCCCTGGTGGTTGATTTTATGGCTGTTTCCAGTTACGGCGACGGCACCATCAGCACAGGGGATGTCAAGATTGCTATGGATCTTGATGAATCCGTCGAAGGCAAACATGTTCTCCTTGTGGAAGATATTGTTGACACCGGCACCACTTTTGCCAAGGTAATCCGCATGCTGGGCAACAGAAATCCCGCATCCCTGAAAGTATGTAGCTTTCTCAACAAGCCATCGCGCCGCAGGTATGATGTCCAGATCGATTTTTGCGGCAAGGATATCCCCGATGAATTTGTCTGTGGCTACGGGCTTGACTATGCTCAGAAATACAGGAATCTCCCCTATGTCGGCATATTGGGTAAGTAACGATGCCTCTGGCATTTTCTAACGAGGGTTACAGAGGGCAATGTAATTGCAGATAAAGACACGACTTAGTCATCAGATACTTGCTGTAACTTTTTACAAACTGCTGCTCAACATCGGGAGAAGATTTGTCTATCCTTTTGCTCCGGCCCTCAGCAGGGGGCTCGATGTTCCGCTGACGGCGATTACAACGATTATTGCCACAAGCCAGATAACCTCTCTGGTGGGCCTTTTCAGTGGGCCGTTGGCGGATCGGGTGGGCTATCGCCTGATGATGCAGACGGGCCTGGGTTTGCTGGCGGCCGGGATGCTGATCTGCGGTCTTTTTCCAGTCTATTGGATCGTTTTTCTCGGACTGGTGTTGGCGAGCTTTGGCAAAATTCTGTTTGATCCAGCGCAGCAGGCCTTTATCGGCCGGGAGGTGGAGTACAGCCGCCGTGGCCGGGCCATTGGTATTATCGAGGTGTCCTGGGCGGGGAGTACGCTGATCGGTATTCCTCTCCTTGGTGTGGTTATAGAATATGCCGGACTGCATAGCGGTTTTTATCTCCTTGCCCTACTGGGGTTTTTTGGTTGGTGCAGTATTGCAATGCTGCTTCCGGCCGATGAAAAACGCCAGGATTCGGCGCCCGCGGCAAAGCACCTGCTGCACTCCCTGCAACAGCTCATCAGAATCCGCCCCGCCGCAGGTATGCTTGCCTTCGGCTTCTGGATAAGCCTTGCAAATGATAATCTTTTTGTGGTTTACGGTGCCTGGTTCGAGCGTGATTTTTCCGTGAGCCTGGTCTCTCTTGGGTTCAGCACGGTAGCCATTGGTTGTGCGGAATTGTTAGGAGAATTTCTCACCGCCTCGTTTGCCGATGCAATGGGGTTGAAGAGGGCGGTTATCCTGGGGCTTTGCCTGGCGGTCGCCGCCTATCTGCTACTTCCCATAATCGGTGTTTCCCTGCCGTTTGCCATGATAGGCATGTTTCTGGTATTCTGCACCTTTGAGTTCACCATGGTCACCAGCTTTTCCTTGAGTACCGAACTCATGCCCAAGGCCCGGGCAACGATGATGGCGGGGTTTTATGCCACTGCAGGCCTGGGAAGGATGGTCGGTGTGCTCATGGGCGGTTTGCTCTGGAGAAGCGGCGGGATAATGGCCGTTGCCTGGGTTTCGGCAGCATTGACCTGCCTGGGACTGTTGTCTCTGCTGTGGGGGCTACGCGGCTGGAAACCAGATGATACAATAGCGTAGTGGGTATTCAGCATAGCAAAAAGGTAACTACTGATAGGGTTGAGCAACGTATTTTTAATCTCTAATTCGTAACTGCTTACAGGGTGCCGGATATTTTTGCAAGCAGACTGGTGTAGCGTATTTTTCATACGTAAGTCAGGCTGATTGTGAGAAGATCCGGTGCCCTGTGAGCAGCTACGTAGAAGGAGGAATATGTTTACCACTGCAGATATACGCAATATCGCCATCCAGATAGAACGCAATGGCGAAAAGAGCTATAGAAAAGCCGCTGATGCCGCAAAGGATGCTGAGCTTGCCGCTGTTTTTATCCGTATGGCTGATGAGGAGAAACGCCATGCTGAATGGTTTGCCTCCATTGAAGAGGGGCGCGAGTTGAACGAGGAACAGCGTGAACTGGAGGCGGTTGGCAAATCCATTCTCCAGGAAATGGTGAAGGACCGGACGTTTTCACTGGAGGAAGGGGAACTTGGAGCCATTGACAACCTCGCTGATGTGCTGATAAAATCGCAGGAATTTGAGCGCGATACCATACTGTTTTATGAAATGCTCAGTGGATTTATCGAAAACGAGCAGACCATAGAGCAGCTCGGCGTCATTATTGATGAAGAAAAACGACACCAGCAGGAATTAGAAGAACTCCTGGGAAGCACCGCCGCATCTGCAGAGTGAAGGCCCTGTACCCTCTGTTTCAGAACCCTGAGGGTAACTACTTATGGGGGAAGCGACGTAATGTAACTACCCCAGGAGGATAGAAGAGAAATGAATGATGAAGAAAAAAAGGCAGCTTCTCCAATGATTATGTCGTTACATTGGGGAAAGATTGAAATCGAGAATATCGGCACCGCAAAAGATTGCAAGCTCTGGCCCGGCGGCGGGAGAGACTGGGATTGGCAGGAACATGGCACCGGCCATTCCGCGGGCATTCAGCCCGGCGACTGTGAGGAGCTGGTACAGCATGGCTGTGGGATTGTTGTGTTGAGCAGGGGAGTGCTCAAGCGACTCAAAATCGCGGAAGAAACGATCTCTTACCTTGAAAACAATGGCATCGAGGTGATAGTGGAGCCCACGAAGAAGGCTGTACAGCGCTACAACCAACTTGCCGAACAGGGAAAACCGGTAGGCGGACTGTTCCATTCCACATGTTGAACCACTGTAAATGTAATTATTTAATGTAACTACTGATGGGGGAAGCAACGTAATGTAATTACCCCCGGTATTTGTAACTGCTTGCAGGGCGCCGGAGTTACTATTTAATAACCTTATAGCGCAGCAGCATATATTTCCCCTCGAGCACTTCATGGGAGAGAAGTTCGAGCTTCATGTCCAACGGAGAATTGAAGAGACGCAATCCTGAGCCGAAGGCGCATGGGGCAATTGTAAGAAGCATCTCGTCAATGCGGTTTGCAGCGGCAAACAGGGCGTTGATCTGGCCCCCGCCCGCAATGGCGACGGAGGTGTACCCTTGCTGTTCCAGGTCGCCAAGAAGCTTGTCCGGTTGGTCATCGGTATAGATAAGGTCCGGGTGAGTGCTTATCCGCTCCTTGTTGCGGGTCAGGACTATGTTTTTTCTGTCGGGTAGGGGTCTGCCGATGGTGTCGTAGGTTTTTGAGCCCATGATCAGCACACCGGCCTGTTTGGTGAGCTGCATAAACATTTTTTTATCGGCACCGCCGGTCCAGTCAACAAATTCGTCGGAGCTCCTGCTGATAACGCCATCCGCGGTCAGCGCCATGATCAAGATTACTTTCATGCTGTTTTTTTCTCCTGGATGGAAAATGTTGCTGAGGGTCCG
>Ga0136557_1000342_pt1 | contig 37017 bp, 44 predicted proteins | sample AntRauTorckE6832_FD_104796 | JGI IMG/M metagenome (GOLD analysis project Ga0136557, IMG submission 104796) | Saline lake microbial communities from Rauer Islands, Antarctica - Metagenome Torckler E6 #832 | ecosystem: Environmental > Aquatic > Non-marine Saline and Alkaline > Saline | place...
CATTGCTGTCCATAACGGAAAGAAATTTGTGCCGGTTTTTATTACTGAAAACATGGTCGGGCATAAATTAGGCGAGTTTTCGCCTACCCGGACATATTATGGTCATGCGGCAGATAAAAAGGCAAAGGCTAAGTAATAAGGAAAAAGGGTGGCGAGAAAATGGAAGTAAAAGCAATTGGAAGATATAAAAGAATATCACCTCAGAAGGTGCGTCTTATTTTGGGGCGGGTTAAGGGTAAACCTATAGAGCCTGGCCTGAATAATTTAAGTTTTATGCCGCAGAAAGCGGCCGGAATACTGGAAAAGATTGTCCGTTCAGCTGTTGCTAATGCAGAAGAAAAAGGACTGGATGTTGATGATCTTTATATAAAAAATATTTACGTTGATCAGGGCCCTATGCTGAAGAGATTTCGTCCCAGAGCCAGAGGCCGTGCAACGAGAATTCTGAAAAGAACCAGCCATATAACTGTGATATTATCAGAAAAGGCGGCATAAGGAGGGTAAGGTTTGGGTCAGAAAGTTAATCCAACAAGCTTGCGTCTAGGAATTGTAAAAACATGGGATTCCAGATGGTTTGCAGAAAAAAAAGATTATAGCCAGCGTCTTCAGGAAGATTTTAAGCTGAGAAAATTTCTTAAAAAGAGATTATATCACGCTGGTATATCAAAAATAGAGATTGAAAGGTCCTCAAAAAGGATCAAAATTAGAATTTTTACTTCCCGTCCCGGAATTGTTATAGGGAAAAAAGGTGCTGAAATAAGCCAGATCAAGAATGATGTTGCAAAGCAGATATCAAAACAGGAAGTTGTGATTGATATTCAGGAAGTAAGAAAACCTGAACTTGATGCTCAGCTTATTTCAGAAAATGTTGCAGCACAGCTTGAAAAAAGAGTTGCTTTCAGAAGAGCTATGAAAAGAAGTGTCAGCAGTGCAATGAGACTTGGCGCCGGTGGTGTTAAAATTATATGCGCAGGTCGTCTGGGTGGCGCTGAAATGGCCAGAACCGAGTGGTATAAAGAAGGAAGAATTCCTCTTCATACATTAAGAGCCGATATAGACTATGGATTTACACAGGCCGAAACCACATACGGAATAATCGGCATTAAAGTATTTCTTTTCAAAGGCGAAGTTCTGCAGAAAGAAAAAAACCTTGCGGAAGCGGAAAAATAGGAGTTATTTTTAGCCATGCTTAGTCCAAAGAGATTTAAATTCAGAAAGCAGCACAGAGGCCGTACAAAAGGTCAGGCTCTTAGAGGTTCTTCACTGAACTTCGGAGAGTTCGGTCTGCAGGCGGTAGAGCCCGGATATATATCATCCAGGCAGATAGAAGCTGCAAGGATAGCAATAAACCGCTATATAAAAAGAGGCGGTAAAATGTGGATAAGAATTTTCCCTGATAAGCCGATTACCAAAAAACCTGCAGAGGTTAGAATGGGTAAGGGAAAGGGACCAAACGAAGGTTGGGTGGCAAGAATCAAGCCCGGAAGAGTGATGTATGAACTTGAAGGGGTTGACAGGAATCAGGCAATGGAAGCTTTCAGGCTTGCATCGCATAAGCTGCCGATCAAAACCAGGTTTGTAGAAAGAGGCGATTGGTCATGATAAGTGCTAGCAAATTAAGAGAAAAAAGTGTAGAAGAACTTGAGCAGCAGGTAAATGAACTGAAGCAGGAATTTTTTAATCTTCGTTTTCAACACCGTACAGGTCAGCTTGAAAACACAGCTGCGATACCGAAGACTAAAAAAAATATTGCCAGAGTTATGACTGTACTGAATGAACAAAAAAACAAGTAGAGTGAAGCCATGAGTGAAAGAGGAATGAAAAGACAACTGTCAGGTTATGTCGTCTCTGATAAAATGGATAAATCTGTTACAGTTAAAGTCGAAAGACTGGTAAAGCATCCATTGTACAAAAAGTACATAAGGCGCCATAAAAAATATATGGCTCATGACGAGCGCAATGAGTGCCAGGTTGGAGACCGTGTTCTGATTCTGGAAACACGCCCTTTAAGCAAAAATAAAAGATGGCGTGTAAGCAGAGTTATGGAAAAGGCTGTTTAATTTTTGTCAATCATAAAGGGTACCAACAATGATTCAGCAGGAAACGCGTCTGGCAGTAGCCGATAATTCAGGTGCAAAAGAAGTTTTATGCATCAAGGTTCTCGGCGGATCCAGAAAAAGATACGCCAGAGTTGGCGATATAATTAAAGTTACAGTAAAAGAAGCTATACCGGGAGGTAAAGTCAAAAAAGGCGACCTGGTTGATGCTGTAGTAGTAAGAACTAAAAAACAACTTCAGAGACCTGACGGCTCTAAGATCCGTTTTGATGAGAATGCAGCAGTTCTTATCAATCCAAACAAAGAGCCTGTTGGAACAAGGATTTTCGGTCCTATTGCAAGGGAACTCAGGGCCAAACGTTTTATGAGAATTATTTCGCTTGCACCTGAAGTGCTTTAAGAAAAAAGGAAAGTCCAAATGCAGATTGTAAAAACAGGTCTGAAAAAAGATGACAAAATTAAAGTTATTGCCGGTAAAGATAACGGCAAAATAGGAAAAATACTTAAGGTTGACCGTAAGGAAAACCGGGTAGTTGTGGAGAACATAAATAAGGTGAAACGTCACGTCAAGCCAAGTATGCAGAACAGACAGGGCGGGATCATCGATAAAGAAGCTCCTGTACATGCTTCTAATGTTATGCTCCTTTGTTCACAGTGCATGAAGCCGACCAGAATAAGCTACAAAATGCTTGAAAACGGCGATAAAGTACGTATATGCAATAAGTGCAAGGAAGTTGTAAGTTAAGTGGTTTGTGCAGGGAGTGTCCCGGAGGATTTAAATGGTTGATATGAGAGATTATTATAAGACAGAAGTTGTGCCGAAGCTCACCGAAGCTTTCAATTACGAGAATGTAATGGAAGTTCCGAGGATTGAGAAAGTAGTTTTAAATATGGGTGTCGGCGATGCAATTTCGAATAATAAAGTTTTGGATTCAGCAGTTGATGAAATGACTCTGGTTTCCGGCCAGAAACCGGTTGTAACAAAGGCCAGGAAGTCTATTGCAGCTTTCAAATTAAGACAGGGAATGCCCATCGGCTGCATGGTAACTTTGAGAAGAAAGAAAATGTATGATTTTCTTACCCGTCTTGTAAATGTAGCCCTTCCCAGGGTAAAAGATTTTAAAGGTATATCGGGTAAGTCTTTTGATGGTTACGGGAATTATACTCTTGGTATAAAAGAGCAGATGATTTTCCCGGAAATAGTTTATGATAAAGTTGATAAAATTAAGGGACTCAATATCTCTATAGTAACTACGGCAGGAACAGACAGTGAAGCCAAAGAACTTTTAAAACTGCTGGGTATGCCGTTTAGAAATTAATAAGGAGGAAAGTTTTGGCAAGAAAAGCTTTAGTTGAAAAGGCAGGTAAAAAGCCAAAATATAAAGTTCGTGGATATAACAGATGTCCTCTTTGCGGTCGCCCGAGAGCTTTTATGAGATATTTTGGTGTGTGCAGAATTTGTTTCAGAGATCTTGCATCTAACGGCAAGTTGCCTGGAGTTACAAAGTCTAGCTGGTAATTTATAATTTAAAGTACGGAGATATGATATGAGTGCAATCACAGATCCGATTGCAGATTTGCTTACAAGAATCAGAAACGCAGGCAAAGCAAAGCTTGAAAGCGTTGATGTACCTAATTCTAACGTAAAGACAAATATAGTAAAGATTCTGGTCGAACAGGGCTATGTCAATGACTATAAAGTAATAGAAGATGGTAAACAGGGAATTCTTCGCATATATCTGAAGTTTGTTGAAGGCAGAAAGCACGCAATTTTCGGTCTAGAGAGAGTAAGCAAGTCAAGCAGAAGAGTTTATACACATGCTTCGGAAGTACCCAGGGTAAGAAACGGACTTGGTATTTCCATAGTATCGACATCAAAAGGTTTGATGGATGACAGACAAGCCAGAGCTCAAAATGTTGGCGGAGAGATACTCTGCAATGTTTGGTAAGAATAGGAGATAATATGTCACGTATAGGAAATAAACCTGTAAGCCTCCCGGGTAGTGTCAAGGCAGAGTATAAAGACAGTATTATTTTTATAGAAGGTGCCAAAGGAAAACTGGAACAAAGTATTCATCCTGAAGTTGAACTCGACATTTCAGAGGATGTAATAAATGTTAAGTCAAAGTCTCCTAAAAAAGAGATAAGAGCTTTCCAGGGGATGACCCGGGCACTGATAGCAAATATGGTAACAGGGGTTAGCGAAGGTTTTAAGAAAGTACTTGAAATAAACGGTGTAGGTTACAGAGCTGAAATGAAAGGGAATGATCTTATTTTAAACCTTGGATTTTCAAACCCTGTTGTATATCCAGTCCCTGAAGGACTTACTGTCAGTATTGAAGGCAATAAAATTACTATTTCAGGCATTGATAAACAAAAAGTTGGTCAGGTGGCGGCTGAAATCAGAGAGAAAAGACCTCCGGAGCCTTATAAGGGCAAAGGGGTTAAATATGCTGATGAGCATATTATAAGAAAAGCCGGAAAAGCTGCTAAGGCATAAATGATATGAGGTGTTATAATGGGTTTTAAAAGAGAACCTAAATATATTTCGAGATATAAAAGAAAAAAAAGAATCAGAAGAAAGATTAAAGGGACCACTGAGCGTCCCAGACTATCTGTTTTCAGAAGCACCAGGCATATATACGCCCAGATAATTGATGATATTAAAGGCGAAACCCTGGTTTCAGCTTCAACAGTAGATAAAGATATTGCAGGCACCGAATTTGAAAACAAGGTTGATGCTGCTGTAAAAATCGGACGTACTGTAGCTGAAAAAGCTAAAGGAAAAGGTATTGAAACAGTGGTATTTGACAGAAACGGATTCATTTATCACGGCAGAGTAAAGGCCTTGTCAGACAGTGCAAGAGAAGCAGGTCTTAATTTTTAATGATCGTAGGAGGCTGTTTTGTATAAAAAAGAGACAGATGATAAACAACTTATAGATAAAGTTGTTCATATTAAAAGGGTTGCCAAGGTAGTAAAAGGTGGCCGTAGATTCAGTTTCGGCGCTCTTGTAGTAGTCGGGGACGGCCAGGGTAAAGTCGGCTTCGGCACAGGCAAGGCCGGAGAAGTTCCTGAAGCGATAAGAAAGGCTGTGGAACAGGCTAAAAGAAATATGGTTACTGTGTATCTTACTCACGGAACAATACCTTACATAACAAACGGAAGATTCGGAGCAGGTAATGTTCTTTTAAAGCCCGCAGCTCCGGGTACAGGTGTTATTGCCGGTGGTGCCGTACGTTCTGTGCTTGAAGCGGTCGGAGTTACAGATATCCTCACAAAGTGCATTGGTACAAATAATCCGAATAACGTGGTAAGAGCAACAATAGAAGGTCTTGTGAATCTTGAAAGTCCTGCTGAAGTTGCAAAACGTCGCGGTATTGATGTCAATGAACTAAAATAATATATAAGCTGGGTCTTATAAGTGATCCGGAGGATTTGAGATATGGCTGAAAAATTAAAGATAACCATGACAAGAAGTTTGATTGGTAGACCGGAAAAACACAGAAAAACATTAAAAGCTATGGGCCTGACAAGAATAGGCAAAGAAGTTGAAATGGCGGATATTCCGGCTGCAAGAGGAATGATCCGTAAAGTTGAGCACATGGTCAAGGTTGAGGAGATTTAGTATATATGAGACTGCATGAGCTTTCACCGGCTGAGGGAAGCCGTAAAAACAGAAAAAGAAAAGGACGCGGTCCCGGTTCAGGAAACGGAAAAACTGCAGGTCGCGGAACCAAGGGGCAGAGATCCCGTTCTGGTGGGAAAGTAAGAGTCGGATTTGAAGGTGGTCAAATGCCTCTTCAGAGAAGACTTCCCAAAAGAGGTTTTACAAATATTTTTAAAAAAGAATTTGCTGAACTTAATATAGAAGATCTGGCATCTTTTGAATCGAATACTGAGATTGATGAAACGTTTCTGCTTGACAAAGGTAAAATCAGCAGACTTAAAAACGGAGTAAAAATTCTTGGTCGTGGTGAAATAGATATTCCATTGACATTAAAAGTCAGCAAAGCAAGTAAAAGTGCAATCGAAAAAATTGAAGCGGCCGGCGGTCGTGTAGAGGTTATAACCAAATGATAACTGGAAGCGGGTATCAAAACATATTTAAACAGGCGGAGCTGAAAAAAAGACTGCTGGTAACGGCGGCTCTGCTGCTGGTCTATAGAATAGGCGTGCATGTTCCTACTCCGGGAATTGACAGAGAAGCACTTCTTGCGTTGTTCGCATCTGCAGAAGGAACTCTTTTCTCGATGTTTGACATGTTTGCAGGCGGTGCTTTAAGTCAGCTCTCCGTTTTTGCTCTTGGTATCATGCCCTATATCAGTGCTGCAATTATTTTTGAGCTTTTAAAAGTCTCTGTTCCTTATCTTCAGCAGCTGAAAAAAGAAGGTGAACAGGGCAGACGAAAGATGACCCAGTATACCAGATATGCTACTGTGGCAATAAGTCTTGTCCAGGGTATAGGAATAAGCATAGGTCTTGAAAATATGACTGCTCCCGGAGGAGCTGCTGTAGTTCTTGAACCAGGCTGGGGATTTCGTATTATGACAATGATTACACTTACAGCCGGTACAATTTTTATCATGTGGCTCGGCGAGCAGATAACCGAGCGCGGCATCGGAAACGGTATATCATTGATAATTTTTGCAGGTATAGTAGCTCGTCTTCCTGCAGCAATAACAAATACTTTCAGACTCGTTTCCAATGGCGAGATGAGCGTTTTCGGTCTTCTGATTCTGCTGGCGCTGATGGTTGGTGTCATCGCATTTATTATATTTATGGAACAGGCTCAGAGAAGAATTCCGGTGCAGTATGCCAAAAGAGTTGTGGGAAGAAAAATGTTTGGCGGACAGAGCTCTCACCTGCCTCTGAAAATAAACAGTGCAGGAGTTATTCCGCCCATCTTTGCTTCATCACTTATGATGTTCCCGGCAACTATGGCAAACATTATTAATATTCCGGCAATGGAGACATTTTCTAATCTTCTTGCACCGGGCTCAATAATTTATAATCTTGTCTATGTAGCTTTTATAGTATTTTTCTGCTTTTTTTACACAGCAATTCAGTTTAATCCTGAAGAACTGTCTGAAAATCTTAAAAAAGGTGGAGGATATATTCCCGGAGTAAGACCGGGGGCGAAGACTACTGAATATATAGATAAAGTAATTACAAGACTTACATTCTCAGGTGCTATATATATCTCTGCTGTCTGCGTACTACCGACAATTTTAATTTCCAAGTACAATGTTCCGTTTTATTTCGGCGGGACAGCTCTTTTAATTGTGGTAGGTGTAGCGATTGATTTTGTAGGACAGGTTGAATCCCATCTGATCAACAGAAATTACCAGGGATTTTTGACCAATAATTCAGGAGACAATAAAAAGAAAAAATCTGGACTAAGTATAAGATAAGTGTTATTTTTTCAAATTTGATTTCCTGTTGTGTATAATTGAAAGGAGTAGGGATGGCAAAGGAAGAAGCCATAAAAGTTGAAGGTACGGTTACAGAAACCTTGCCGAATGCAGTTTTTCGTGTTGAACTTGAAAACGGTCATGAAATCATGGCTCACATTTCAGGTAAGATGCGTATGCATTTTATTAAAATTTTGCCAGGTGATCAGGTTACGGTAGAGCTGTCGCCCTATGATCTTACCCGGGGAAGAATAGTATATAGAGCTAAAAAATAGAATCCAACAGAGGTTAATCATGAAAGTCAGACCTTCAGTAAAGAAAATGTGCAGAAATTGTCGCGTTATAAAGCGAAAAGGTGTGGTAAGAGTTATTTGTTCAAATAAGCGTCATAAACAGAGGCAAGGTTAAAGGAGGGTATTTTGGCCAGGATAGCAGGAGTAGATTTACCCAAAAATAAAAGAGCCGATGTTGCTCTTACATATATTTACGGTATAGGCAAAGGGACTGCATCAAAGATTTTGAATGATATTGAGATTGATGCACAGACAAAGATAATGGATCTGGATGATGACCAGATAAATAAAATCAGACGCGAAATCGACGGCGGTTACAAAGTTGAAGGTGAACTGAGAAGTGAAGTCTCGATGAATATCAAGCGTCTTATGGATCTCGGTTGCTACAGAGGTTTGAGACACAGAAGAGGACTTCCTGTACACGGCCAGAGAACAAGAACTAATGCCAGGACAAGAAAAGGTCCTAAGCGTGTTGCTGTTAAAAAGAAAAAATAATTAATTTTTGAGGTAAGAATAAAAATGGCAAAAGTTAAGGTTAAAAAGAAAAAAAGAACCAGAAAGAATATATCGACCGGAGTGGCTCATATACTCTCTACATTTAATAATTCAATAGTGAGTATTTCAGATACATCCGGCAATGTTATATGCTGGTCTACTTCAGGTGCTATGGGCTTTAAAGGTTCAAGAAAAAGTACTCCTTTTGCGGCTCAGATGGCAGCTGAAGATGCTGCTAAAAAAGCAGTCGACAATGGAATGAAAACTGTTGAGGTTTATGTTAAAGGCCCTGGCGCAGGACGTGAATCTGCTGTAAGAGCACTTCAGTCTGCAGGTCTAAATGTAACTATGATAAGAGACGTTACTCCGGTTCCGCATAACGGATGCCGTCCGCCTAAGCGCAGAAGAGTATAATAGTTTTAAAATATGGAAATATTTAATTAAGGAGGAGAACCTTGTCTCGATACAGGGGAGCAGTCTGCAGACACTGCAGACGTGAAAATATAAAATTGTTTCTTAAAGGCGACAGATGCTTTACAGACAAATGTGCGTTTGAAAGACGTTCATACGCTCCAGGTGAGCATGGTCAAAAAAGAGGAAAACTTTCAGATTACGGTATTCAGCTGAGAGAAAAACAAAAAGTAAGAAGGCTGTACGGCCTGTCAGAAAAGCAGTTCAGGCTGACTTTTACTAAGTCTTCAAGACTTCATGGCGTGACAGGTGAAAATTTTCTTTCTATGCTTGAGCGCCGTCTGGATAATGTTATTTACCGTTTCGGGTTTGCCGGTTCAAGAAATCAGGCACGTCAGTTTGTAAGACATAACCATTTTACAGTAAACGGTGTAAAAACAAATATTCCTTCGTATGTAGTAAAGCCAGGAGATGTTGTAGAACTGGTTGAAAAAAGCAGAAGCAATCAGTACATAAATGATTCTCTTACTGCAGTTGAAAGAAGAGGAATATCTCAGTGGCTGGAGCTTGAGAAGGATAACTACAAAGGTATAGTTAAAAATACACCTGTAAGAGAAGATATTACATTGCCTATACAGGAAAATTTGATAGTTGAATTTTATTCAAGGTAGTATTTTTTTTAATTCAGGGATAGTTTTTAGGTATAAAATAAACACCTTCCTAGCTTAAAGGGAGTAATTTAATGTCATCAAATTCACATTTAGATGAAATTGTATATATTAACTGGAGAGATATGATTCAGCCTGAAAAAGTTCAGGTTGAAACAACCGAAACCCATGGTAAGTTTGTATTTGAACCTTTGGAAAAAGGTTATGCAACAACTATAGGTAATTCCCTGAGGCGCATAATTCTATCCTCTATTTACGGATCAGGAATTGTAAGGGTATGGATAAAAGGTGTTTCTCACGAATATTCCACAATTCCGAATGTTATAGAGGACGTATCAGATATTATTCTGAACCTTAAAGAGGTCAGGGTGAAATCATTTGATCTTGAGCCTCATGTTATTGAACTGAAGACTGACACTGCAGGCAAAATAACTGCATCACAGATTGTGTCAGAAGACGATTCTGTAGAAATTCTTAATCCTCATCAGCATATTGCAACACTGGCTGATGGCGGTGAACTTCATATTAAGATGGAAGTCAGGGTAGGCAAGGGATATGCACTTGCAAGCCAGCAGAGTGAAGAGTCTGTTCTTGAAGATTCAATAGCTATAGATACAGTTTTCTCTCCGGTAAAAAAAGTCAGCTATGAGGCAGGAAATGCAAGAGTTGGCCAGAAAACAGATTATGATAAACTGACAATAGAAATCAGGACTGACGGCTGTGTAAAACCTGAGGACTGTCTTGCTTATGCAGCAAAGATATTAAAAGAGCAGATGAATCCTTTTATTACATTTGATGAACAGCTTGAACCGGATCCTGAACCAGACGGAACAGATGATGAAAAGCCGAAGTTTAATGAAAATTTATACAGAAGTGTAGATGAACTTGAGCTGTCAGTCAGAAGTGCAAACTGTCTTAAAAATGCTAAAATACATAAGATATACCAGCTTGTGCAGAAAACTGAAAGCGAGATGCTGAAGACTAAAAATTTCGGACGGAAATCTCTCAATGAAATTAAGGAAGTTCTCGGAGAGATGGGATTGTCCCTGGGGACTAAACTTGAAGGGTTTATGCCTCCTGAAGATGACGAAGAGGAAGGCAGCGAATAGGAGTCGGATATGAGACATAAGGTATCAGGTGTTAAATTAAACAGAACATCGAGTCACCGCAAGGCGATGTTCAGAAATATGGTTACATCTCTTTTAAAGCACGGCCAGATTAAAACTACAGTAGTTAAGGCTAAAGAGCTTAGAAGATGGGCAGACAGAATGATCACACTTGCAAAAAGAGGCGATCTTCATGCAAGAAGACAGGCTTTGGCTGTGATAAGAGAAAAAGATGTTGTTCATAAGCTGTTTGAAGAAGCTGAAGAAAAATTCGGCTCCAGAAACGGCGGTTATACGAGAATTGTAAAGCTTGGAAACAGAAAAAGTGATGGTGCGCCAATGGCGGTAATATCACTTTGTGAACCTTTTGATGTTGCAGGGAAAAAAGATTAATCTGATTTTTGAAAATATAAAGCTCACAAAATACTCGTCATGCAGTAAAGCCTAATTGAAGCCCGTAATTTTATTACGGGCTTTTTTATTGATATTCAAATTCTCTCCTCACTTTTGAGTTTATTAAAAAACATAAGATTAAAAAAATTTCATAAGATACAAAGAAACTGTTTTCTTTATCATGATCAAGATTTGTGAGAAATTTAATTTTAAAAATACTCAAATATAAGATAATATAATTTCATTACTTTCCTTTTTATAAAAAGCCAGATAATTTTTTTATATAATTTAACGCCAAAATTAAATTAGTCATTTATTCAAAATAAAACATATCCCTAATAATTTTCTAACAAACAGTCTCTATAAAAAAGTTAAGTTTTAATTAAACAAAATTTAATTTAAAGGAAGGTTTGAAATGAAAAGAATAATTTCGGTTTTAACAGTTTTATCAATACTGCTTTTTTCAGTATCAGTATCTGCTGAAAAACTTGTAATCAAGGGTTCAACAACTGTTCTTCCTATAGCGCAGAAAACAGCCGAAGCGTTTATGAAAGATTATCCTGATATCGATGTAACTCTTTCAGGGGGTGGTTCAGGAAACGGAATCAAAGCGCTTATTGATCAGACAGCTGATATAGGAAACGCTTCAAGATTTATTAAAGATAAAGAAGTCAATTTATGCGTTGAAAATAATGTGTACCCTGTGCCACACCGAATCGCACTTGATGCAATAGTACCTGTTGTTAACAAAAAAAATACGGTTAAGAATCTTAGTCTTTCCGATCTTGAAAAAATTTATCTTGGTAAGGTCAAAAACTGGAAAGATTTCGGCGGACCGGATATGGAAATCGTTGTTATATCAAGAGACAGCTCTTCAGGCACATACGGAGTATGGAGCAAAATAGTTCTGGGAAAAAAAAGAGTAACACCAAGAGCGCTTACAGTTCCATCCAATGGAGCAATTGTTCAGGCTGTAGCTTCAACAAAAGGTGCAATAGGCTACATCGGACTAGGGTATATGAATGATGATATCAAGCCTGTAGATGTTAATGGGGTAAAAGGAACTGAAGAGACAACAAAAACAGGTGAGTTCCCGATTTCAAGAGCACTTTTCATGTTTACAAACGGATGGCCAGAGGGAAAAACAGCAAAGTTTATAAACTATGTACTGTCTGAAAAAGGTCAGTCACTTGTGAAAAAAGCAGGCAGTATTCCGGTCTACTAAGTTCAAAAAAGATATACTCATAAAGTTGGGTTCTCCGGCCATTATTCCGGAGAACTTCTTTTTAGCTATTACAGAGAGCATAAGATGACACGAGAAAGCAAAGAAAAGAAAATACGACTGGCATTCCTCTGCACAGGTTTTTTCAGTATTTTTATTATGACATTAATAGTTATATTCCTTTTTGTTGAAGGTGCTCCTATTTTCAAAGAGGTAAGTGCTAAAGAGTTTATTTTTGGCCAATACTGGTATCCGACATATGACCCTGCAGATTTTGGGATATTTCCTCTGATAATGGGCTCAGTATTTGTAACAGTATTTTCAGCCTGTTTATCTATTCCGCTCGGGCTTATGACTGCAATCTATATTGCAGAGGTAGCTCCCGATAAAATAAGCGAAATAGTAAAGCCTGTTATAGAACTTCTTGCAAGCATACCTTCTGTTGTAATCGGTTTTTTCGGAATGGTCTTGGTTGCACCTTTTTTGCAAAGAGTTTTTGACGTAGCATCAGGTCTTAATGTTTTCAATGCAAGCCTTATGCTTGCGTTTATGTCTGTACCTACAATATGTTCAATATCCGAAGATTCGATAAGATCAGTTCCAGGTTCTCTGAGAGAGGCTTCATTAGGACTTGGTGCAACTCATTTAGAAACGATTTTAAGGGTTGTTATACCTTCCTCATTATCAGGAATAAGCACCGCAGTAATTTTAGGGATGTCAAGAGCCATGGGCGAAACAATGGTAGTTCTTATGGTTGCAGGCGGCGCTGCAATAGTTCCTGAATCACTTTTTGATCCGGTAAGACCTATGCCTGCTTCTATAGCTGCTGAAATGGGAGAAGCTGCTGTCGGCAGTAATCATTATCATTCATTGTTTGCAATAGGTTTTGTACTTTTTATATTTACATTTTTATTTAATATTTTTGCCGGTTGGATTTCCAACAGATTTAAGCAAAGAGAAACAGGTTTTTAAAGTTGGGTATTATTGTCAGAAATTAACAGATTAGAGGCGGCGGAAAAAAATGTTAGAAAATAATTGTAAAATCAATAATCAGGTATCCTGCAGAAGTCTGCTTTTGAGAAGAATTACGGAGAAGATTGTTTTTAATATATTAAGGCTAAGTGCATTAATATGTGCCGGGGCTTTGTTAATTCTTTTTTACTTTTTAATTAAACGGGGCTGGACTGCTATTACATGGGAATTTCTTACCCAGGCACCAAGAGAGTCTATGACTGAGGGAGGTATTCTTCCTTGTATTCTGGGAACTCTTGGTCTCAGCCTTGGAGCTATTGTTGTTGCTCTTCCCATAGGAGTAATGACTTCTGTTTATCTCACTGAGTATGCCAAAGACGGGAAAATTCTGAGAATAATAAGGTTGGGTATTAATAATCTTGCCGGAGTTCCATCTGTTGTTTTCGGTCTGTTCGGGCTTGCTGTATTTTGTATATATCTGAATATGGGAGTAAGTCTTGCTGCAGGTGCTTTAACTTTGTCACTTATGAGTCTTCCAATAATTATCGGCTCGACTGAAGAAGCTTTAAAATCAGTTCCGGACAGCTACAGGTATGCAAGCCTGGGACTTGGTGCAACAAAATGGCAGACTATAAAAAAAGTTATTCTTCCGACTGCACTGCCGGGTATTTTAACAGGCGCTATCTTGTCAGTAAGCAGAGTCGCAGGGGAAACAGCGCCTATAATGTTTACAGGAGCTGTGTTTTTTTCCCCGAATCTTCCAACGTCGATATTTGATGAAGTTATGGCTTTGCCCTATCACATATATGTTCTTGCTACAGCAGGAACAAATATAGAACAAACAAGACATTTACAGTACGGAACTGCACTTGTTCTTATTGTTTTGGTCTTTGCAGTAAATTTGATGGCTATAATAATAAGATCAAAGCTCAGAAAAAGAATGAAATTATAAATCGAGTGGAGAATTGATGGAATCAGATATGAAAATAAAGGTAAAAGATCTTAACTTCTATTACGGTGACTTTAAAGCATTATCTTCTATAAGCCTTGATTTTAGAAAAAATCATGTGACAGCCCTTATAGGGCCCTCAGGATGCGGGAAAAGCACATTTTTAAGATGTCTCAACAGAATGAATGACCTTGTGGATAAAACAAGGGTTGAGGGGCAGATAATGCTTGATAAAGAAGATATTTATAATTCAGGACTTGATGTTGTGGAGCTCAGAAGAAAAGTCGGCATGGTATTTCAGAAACCCAATCCTTTTCCTAAAAGCATATATGAAAATGTAGCATACGGTTTAAGAGTGAACGGAATAAAAGATAAAAATTATATAGAATATCAGGTTGAAAAAAGCATAAAACAGGCAGCTCTTTGGGATGAGGTAAAGGACAGGCTTAAAGACAATGCTCTTGGTCTTTCAGGAGGGCAGCAGCAAAGACTTTGTATTGCAAGGGCTCTTGCTGTGGAACCCGAGGTTGTGCTTATGGATGAACCTGCTTCCGCCCTTGATCCTATTGCAACTACAAAAATTGAAGAGCTTATACATGAACTTAAAACAGAATATACAATAGTAATTGTAACACATAATATGCAACAGGCTGCAAGAGTCTCTGATACGACTGCCTTTTTTTATATGGGCGAGCTTATTGAGGTGGCTGATACAGACACAATATTTACAAATCCGGGAAATAAAAAGACTGAAGATTATATAACAGGTCGTTTCGGCTGATTAAGGAGATTAAGATGAGACTTCAAAAAGAGATTGATAATATAAAAAAAGAAATTCTCACTCTGGGTGCAATGGTTGAAAAACGTGTGGATAAAGTAACTAGTGCTTTGTTTGAAAGAAATGAAGAAACAGCAAAAGAAGTTATTGCTTCAGATAATGAAATAGATATGAAAGAGGTTGAAATAGAAGAAGACTGTCTCAAGGTAATTGCTCTGCATCAGCCAGTAGCTGCGGATCTGAGGTTTCTTGTGAGCTGTATTAAAATCAATAATGAGCTCGAAAGAATAGGAGATCAGACTGTCAATATAGGGCAGAGAGTTCTTAAACTCTGCTCCTGGGGAAATCCCGAGCATATCTTCGATTACAGAACAATGGGAGAAAAAACAAAGGAGATGCTTAAGCTGAGTCTTGATTCATTTGTAAACCTTGATGTTGAACTTGCTGCAAGAATAAGAACTATGGATGATGAAGTAGATCAAATTAAATTTGAGGCATACGATTATGTAAAGGATGTATTAAGAACTGCAGATTCACACATAGGATATTTTATAAATATGTTTTTGATTTCAAGGCATATAGAAAGAATTGCAGATCACACCACAAATATCGCAGAAGAAGTTATATATATGATCAAAGGAGAAATAGTAAGGCATAACTTATAATTTTGGGGGTATCCTTAATGAGTAACGGGCTTATTCTTGCAATAGATGATGAAGAAGACATTCTTGAGCTGGTTAAATATAATCTTGAAAGAGAAGGCTTTGAAGTAATTACAGCAGATACAGGGGAGAACGGATTAAGCATTCTTAAAAAAAACAGGCCAGATCTTATACTTCTTGATCTTATGCTTCCGGGAATAGACGGGTTTGATGTAGCCAAAAAAATAAGAGCTGATGATTCATATAAAGATATTCCTGTTATAATGCTTACAGCAAAAGGAGAAGAGGCTGATATAGTAACAGGCCTGGAATTAGGTGCCGATGACTATGTTTCAAAGCCTTTCAGTCCAAGAGTTCTGACAGCAAGAATCAAAACAGTTCTTCGAAGGAAGAAAAGGGAAGATAATAAAGATACTTCCAATGATGAAATAAATATAAAAAATTTAAAAATTCACAGCGGCAGATACCAGGCAACAATAGAAAACAAAGAACTTTCTTTGACCCATTCAGAATTTCAGATATTAAGGTTTCTTGCTTTAAGGCCGGGCTGGGTTTTTACAAGGTCACAGATTGTAGATGAAGTTCACGGAGAAAGTTACCCTGTAACTGAACGGAGCGTAGATGTCCAGATAGTAGGTCTGAGAAAAAAAATGGGTGATTACGGAGTTTATATAGAAACTGTAAGAGGCGTAGGATACAGGTTCAAGGAAGAAAATTATGATTAAAATAAAAAAAAGCAGGCTTTTCTGGGTAATATATCCTTCTTATTTAATAGTTATTTTTGTCTGTGTAGCGCTTGGTAGTATATATTCATTTACTTCATTAAAAAGTTTTTTTTATTCACAGGTTGAAAATACTCTTTATGAAAAAACAAATCTTTTTCTCCCCTATATAAAACAGGAGCTTTCAGGCTATACTCAGGATTCAGCAATAGATACAATGTGTGTTGATGCAGGAACAAGAGCAAATGTCAGATTTACTGTAATAGATATCAACGGAAAAGTTATTGGTGATACAGAAGAAGATCCTGATAAGATGGAAAATCATAAAACAAGACCTGAAATAAGATCTGCATATTCTGGTAAATCTGATTCCCAGATAAGATACAGCGAAACTCTTGAAGAATCTATGATGTATGCAGCAGTTCCTGTTTACAAAGGTGGCAGCATTAAAGGGGTCTTAAGGTCGGCAGTATCTGTCGATTTTATAAATAAGCAGCTCTGGTTTACAAACTGGGGGATTATTGCAGGAGGCCTGTTAATTGCAGCTTTTGCAACACTTATATCTTTTTTCTTCTCATTGAAAATAAGCAGGCCTGTTACAGAAATAACAAAAGGAGCAAAAGATTTTGCAAGGGGGCGTTTAGATGCAAAATTATACAGCCCTGATATTGAAGAATTAGGTGAACTTGCAGATACTTTAAACAAAATGGCCGAAGAATTGAGTCAACGGCTGAAAACCGAATCAAGAAATAAAAATGAACTTGAAACAGTATTTTACAGTATGCAGGAAGGTGTTCTTGCAATAGACAATGATCAAAAGATCATGCGTCTTAATCAGAGTGCATTAAGAATTCTTTCCATGAATATAGGAGATATTAAGAAAAAAAATGTATACGAGCTTATCAGAGATAGTGAATTATATAAATTTATAGATAAATCTGTCAATTCAGACAAGCTTGTATCATCGGACTTAAATTACGGCTCTGAAAAGGAAAAAATTTTAAATGTAAGGAGCAGTCCTCTTAAGGATGAAAAAGATAAAAGGACAGGGACTCTTTTTGTTCTCCAGGATGTGACAAGAGTAAGGCATCTTGAAAATATGAGAAGTGATTTTGTGGCAAATGTATCCCATGAACTTAAAACACCCATGACTGCAATCAAGGGGTTTGTTGAAACCATAAAAGAAGGCAGCAGCCTTGAGCCTGATAAGCTTGAAAGATTTCTTTCAATAATTGATAAGAATGTAGACAGGCTTATAAATATAATAAATGATCTTCTCGATCTTTCCTGGATAGAAAAAAATGAAGATACAGAGCTGATAAAATTCAGAGAAGAAGAGGTTTATAAAATAACTGAATCAGCAGTGAAAATTTGTGAGCCGTTTTCAATAAGGAAAAATATCGAAATCGAGATTGATATGGAGCCTGATATTAAAATGAAGGCCAATAAGGTTCTGCTTGAAAATGCACTTACCAATCTTATTGATAATGCTGTAAAATACAGTAATGAAGGAAGTAAAGTCAGTGTAAAAGCAAGACAGTCTAAAAATCATGTTATGATTTCTGTGGAAGATAAAGGAATAGGAATTCCTGTTTTTGAACAGCAGAGAATTTTTGAAAGGTTTTACAGGGTAGATAAAGGAAGAAGTCGTAAAATGGGGGGGACAGGCCTTGGCCTGGCTATTGTAAAACATGTTGTAAATATTCATAAAGGTTCAATTGAAATTAACAGTACCTCTGGATCAGGGAGCTGTTTTACTGTGAAGCTTCCCAAAAATCCTTAAAAAGTAATAGTTAGAAAACAATAATATTTTGTTAAGTTACATCAGATGAACAATTTAACCGGAAAAATGCACGGGTATTTTTAAGAATTAAGTTTTGAGTTTAACTTTAAAAATGGGCAAAAAAGTCATTTTTTGCTCAGCACTTAAATATAAAAATTTTAAGAGTATGTATAAAGTTTTGATATGAGAAATCAGGACTTTTTTAAAAGAATTCAGGTTATAAAGAAATCCTTGAATAACAGCAGCTGGATAAAATTTTTTTGTTCAGCTGCTGTATTTTTTTGTATGCTCTTTTTTTTATTTCTAAAAAAATGAACTTATAAATTATTAAAAATTTCTTTTTAAAACATGGAAAAATAGATTATTATTCTTAACTTAATCAAAGTTCTGTCTTTTTAAAAAGACTATAATCTTTTTTCAATAGAAAAGTTAAATAATTCGGGAGAAAACCTTGGATCTTGAGCAGCTGAAAACAAAATTCAGGCATAAGCATGAAGTCGATGTCAAAGACATTAACATTGCAATAAAAGCAGTTCCTTTTCTTGTAAAGGAAATAATTAAGCTTGAAGAAGATATTGAATCAAGAGACAGAACTATTACAAGGCTGAAAAAGAAGATAAAGCGTCAGCCGCCTTCAGTGCAGAAAGGGCAAAAGGATAAATTTTCATGGGTGCTTAAGGCTGATGAAGATTCAAATACCTTATTTATTCAGTTCACAGGGATACCTAATAAAAGTGGAGCTAAAATATGTTCCAATGCAGTTATAAATCTTAGTGAAAACCTTGAAACTGATTTTTCTGTAATAAGTGATCTTAGAAAACTTGAAACTGAGTATATAACCACAAGAATGCTTTTTTATTTCAGAAAAGTTCATTATCTTTTTTTAAGAATGAAAGTAAAATACATAATCAGGGTGGTATCTGAAGAACAAAAAGAGATTAAAGATTTTATAGATATTCCTGATGTGGCAAAAGAAGAAAAAATGAAGATATTCAGTGTTACATCCATAGAAGAGGGTAAAAATATTATCAAAAATATGGGCAAGCATCTAAGGAAATAAAATTTTATGTTTTACAAATCGCCTGAAGCATTTATTCAGCAGGTAGTAAGTACAAAAAAAACAGATCCTGACACACTAAAAAAAATACTAAATCTTGAGAAAAAAGATTTATTAAGTCTTTTATACATAACAGACAAAATAAGAAATTATTTTTTCGGTAACAGAATCGGGCTTTGTTCTATAATGAATGCAAAATCGGGAGGATGCAGTGAAAACTGTATCTTCTGCACTCAGTCATCAGTTTCAAAAGCTGATATAAAGCACTATGGGTTTAAGTCTGCTGAAGAGATTACAAGCGCTTCAGAAAAGCTTTCTTTTCTTCCTGTAAAAAGATTCGGAGTAGTTACAAGCGGAAGGTCCTTAAGTGAGAAAGATCTTGAAGAATTTAAAAAAGCCCTCAATAAAAACAACAATAAGCATCCTTCATTTTGTGCATCTTTAGGTATTTTGGATTATAAAACCTTAAAAGAACTTAAAGATCATGGTATTAAAAGGTATCACCACAACCTTGAAACTTCTGAATCGATGTTTGGCAAAATATGTACTACGCACAGTTATAAGGAAAGAATTGATACAGTAAAAAGTGCAAAATCAGCAGGTCTTAAGGTATGTTCAGGCGGAATTTTCGGTCTTGGAGAAACAGATGATCAGATTGTGGAAATGGCTCTTGCACTTAAAGATATTGATGCAGATTCAGTACCTGTAAATTTTCTTGTTCCTGTAAAAGGAACACCTGCAGAAAAGTTTAACTATCTTACTCCGTACAGGTCTCTTCTTATTATTGCAATGCTTAGAATTGCTCTACCTGATAAAGAGATAATTATATGCGGAGGAAGAAAAGAAAATTTAAAAGAACTTTATCCTTTTATTTTTTATGCCGGAGCTACAAACCTTATGACAGGTGATTATCTTACAACTTCAGGTGAAAATATTGAAGCCGATATAAGCTGGATTAAAGAGCTTGGTTTTGAACCTGACCTTGTAAAATAAATGTATTATATTTTGTAAGTTCTAAAAATATTACAAACCAGGTTGATTTTTTTTGAAAAATTGTAAGATTCCTATTATAAAATTATATATTTTCTTTTTTTTTATTGTTAACCGAATCCATACTAATCAATTTAATTATTAAAGGAAAAAATTTTAAAATGGATGATTTTAAGATTACTTTCACAGAAAATGAGAAGGATTTAATTTTAGAACATACTTACACCCCTTCTGAACTCTCAGACAGATTAAAAGATGCCAAAGTCAAAGGTAAATACATTACAGTTTATTACAGCTATGAAGAGCTTGATGAACTTGTAGGTTCAATTGCTTCTGAATTCAGTCATACCGCAGACGAAAAAACAGCAAAAAGTCTTGATCAGATTTATGAAAAGCTGGTGGAAGTTCTCGACAGCGCCTACTGATTAACCGGTTTAGAAATTTTTAATTATTTTATAAGGTGTTTTTATATTTCTGATCAAATTAATACAGGCCGGGAACACGATTTTTGTGAACCAGTCCCGGCAAATATTCTATGACATAATTTCTCATAATTTTTAAAATTCTTGCCAAAATCATAAAAGCTCTTAATATTTTTAATATAAACTGCAACGGATTCTTTTATTTATATTTTAAGAAATGTTTTATTCTGGTCTGATAAGTAATTGACCTGGATTTATAATTTGTTTTTTTCGATTAAGGAGCGGGTAAAAAAGGACTTTTAATTCACCCGTTAAATAATAATCAAGGAGGTTGTTATGAATGTTGAACAAGGAGTTATGACTGCAGCAGGTATTTTTGTTTTTCTAAGTGTTCTTCTGGGCTGGCTTCACTCTCCGTACTGGTATATTTTTACAGGATTTATAGGTCTTAATCTTCTTCAGGCTGCTTTTACAAAATTCTGTCCTATGGCCATACTTTTAAAAAAAATAGGGCTTAAAAGCGGAAATGTTTTTGATTAAGCAGCTTATTGTAGATCCGGCATCTATAAAATGATGCCGGATTGATCAGCTGAATATATACGGTAAGATCAATTCAGAATAAAAGGAGATTTATGACTGATCATGTAAGCCTTTCCGATAAAATCGAACTCCCCTGCGGTGTGACTGTGAACAACAGATTTTTAAAATCTGCAATGAGTGAAATTCTGGGGTCCCATGATTATCAACCTACAAAAGAACTCATAAATGTATATTCCAGATGGGCAGACGGAGAAGCAGGGATTCTTGTTACCGGGAATGTCATGATAGATAAAACTGCACTTGGAGAGCCCAGAAACGTTGTAATCTCAGGTGATGAAGATTTAGATCTTTTAAAAAAGTGGGCTGATGCAGGCAAAAAAAAGAATAACCATATTTTTGTTCAGCTTAATCATCCGGGGAAACAAAGCCCTAAAAGTCTTTCTCCCCAACCTGTGGCTCCTTCACCCATACCTCTTGGGAAAGGTCTTGAAAAATTTTTTGCAACACCTAAAGCTCTTGAGGAAGATGAGATCCATGATTTGATTGAAAAATTTGCATATGCAGCTGAAACTGTAAAAAAGGCCGGTTTTACAGGAGTGCAGATTCATGCTGCTCATGGATATCTTGTAAGCCAGTTTTTGTCTCCTCTCCATAATCATCGTGAGGATAAGTGGGGCGGAAGTCTTGAAAACAGAATGAGGTTTCTTGTTGAAGTATATGAGGCTATAAGAAAAAGAACAGGAGACGATTTTCCTGTAAGTGTTAAGATTAATTCAGCAGATTTCAGAAACGGTGGCTTTTCAGAAGAAGAAGCCATGAAAGTTTTTAAGACACTTGATGAAAAAGGAATAGATCTTATAGAACTCTCAGGCGGAAGCTATGAATCTCCTGTTATGACAGGCAAAAATATGAAATCTGAAAAAGAGGCATATTTTCTTGATATAGCAGACAGGGCAAAAAAGGAGTTAAAAGCTCCTGTTGCAGTTACAGGAGGATTTAGAACCTCTGATGCAATGAAAGAGGCCGTGGCATCTCAAAAAACAGATTTTATAGGTCTTGCAAGACCTCTGGCCGTAGATCCTGATCTTCCTTTAAAAGTTTTAAGCGGAAATGATTATAAAAGCAGTGTAAAACCATTGTCTACAGGTATAAAATCTCTGGACAGAGTCGCTATGCTTGAAATTACATGGTATGAATATCAGATCGGCAGGATAGGCAAGGGGAAAGACCCGAAACCTTACGAAAATGTATGGATTTCAATGACAAAACTTTTTGCAAGTAACGGCTGGTTCAGGTTTAAAAGAAGAAGAGCATAAATTTAAGCGGTGCAAATCTTTTTTATAAGCTTTTGTGCCGCTTATTCAGTATTGTTTTCCTCGACGGATTTTATTTTTGCAAGACTGGAATATTCTTTTAAAAGATTTTCAAGAGGCAGAAAAAGATTTTCCGGCAGATAATCAATGTCAAACCATCTCCATTCAAGACATTTTTCAGGTTCTTTTAATATAACCTTTCCTGAGTCATATTCAGCAGTAATATATACAGTAAGGTAATGGAGGTTCTCTTTTGTGAATATGTCATTTGTATAAGGGCCTTTGGACAGGTTTTTGATTTTTATTCCTGTTTCTTCCATAACCTCTCTTTGTGCACATTCAAACAAAGATTCCTGAAATTCAAGATGACCTCCCGGAAATGACCAGGTCAAACTTCCGTGACTGTTTTTTCTTTTGCCGAGAAGAACTTTGTCATTGTTTAAGACCATTACGCCTACGCCCACAAAAGGTCTGTTATTTGACTTTTTCATTTTTGTATTCCGGATTTTTATTTAACAGATTTTTTGCAGAAAACTTTGCTCTGCCAGGTAAGAGCAACTTTTATTCGGTATTAATGACTCATTGCTGCAGTCTTTCTCAGTTGCCCCCGCAACATAAGTAAAAAAGCAGCAAGTAAGTCTAAATATTATGCTTCGTCTTCGTACAGTTTTAAAATCGATTCAACAAGACCGTCTATAGTGTATTCTTCTGCTGTTATATCAGGTGTTATACCTGTTTCTTCAGCAGTTTCTCCTGTAATCGGTCCTATAGATGCAGATTTTAGTTTGGGCAGAATATCTGCAAACTGCTCATTTGAAAAAAGAGCCCTGAAATTTTTTACAGTAGAGGAACTTGTAAAAGTTACAAGATCGATTCTGTTATTTGTAAAATCTGTATAAATTTCTGAGTTGCTGTCTGATGCAGGCACAGTTTTATATGCTGTTACTTCATCAACAAGGGCGCCCATTTTTCTAAGCTCTTCAGGAAGAATAGCCCTTGCTTCCATTGCCCTTGGGATAAGTATTTTTTTATCTTTAACATCTATATTTTCAAAAGCTTTAACAACAGATTCTGCTCTGTAGCTCTCCGGGAAAACATCGGTTTTTATTCCGTATTTAGCAAGCTCGTCCCTGGTTGCAGGTCCTATTACCGAGGTTTTAAGATTCCCGAGTGACCTTGAATCGTATCCTTTTTCATGCAAAGCTTTAAAAAAATGTTTTACTCCGTTTACGCTTGTAAAAATAAGCCATGAGTAATTTTTAAGATTTTCAACAGCATTGTAAAGAGAGGTTTTATCATCAGCTTCTTTAATTTTTATAGTCGGATATTCAATACACTCAGCTCCAAGCGATGAAAGCTTTTCAATAAGTGAGCTGGCCTGGGCTCTTGCCCTGGTAATCATTATCCTTTTTCCAAGAAGCGGTCTTTTTGCTTCAAACCATTTAAGTTTTTCCCTGTAATTAACAACTTCTCCCACAACAATAATTGCAGGAGCTTTGAAATTGGTACTTTTAACTTTTTCGGATATATTTTCAAGGTTTCCTTCAAGTGTCTGCTGGGAAGATGTAGTACCCCATCTGACAAGTGCAACAGGAGTATTTTTGTCTTTGCCGTTTTCAATAAGTTTTTTTGAAATATCAGGAAGGTTTTTTACGCCCATTAAAAAGACTATTGTTCCCATACCTTGTGCAAGGCTTTTCCAGTTTATTGAAGAGTCTGTTTTTTCAGGGTCTTCATGGCCGGTTACAATAGCAAGTGTAGAATTTGCATTTCTATGAGTAAGGGGTATTCCTGCATATGCAGGAGCTGATATTGCAGATGTAACTCCCGGTACAATTTCAAATTCAATGCCATGTTCTTTTAAAACTTCAGCTTCTTCTCCGCCTCTTCCAAAAATAAAAGGATCTCCTCCTTTAAGTCTGCAAACAGTTTTCCCCTGGGAGCCGAGATCTGCAAGAAGAGAGTTTATGCCTTCCTGTGAAAGGGTATGGTCTCCGCCTTTTTTACCTACGTAAATTTTTTCAGTTGTTTCATCTGCATATCTGAGAAGAGTATTGGATGCAAGATAATCATATACAACCACATCACAGGTTTCTATGCATCTTTTCCCTTTAAGTGTAAGGAGTTCAGGGTCTCCGGGACCTGCGCCCACAAGATAGACAATCCCCTTTTTGTTTTTTTCCATATAAAAAACCTTTTTTAAGATATCTGTTTCAACTTAAATTATTGCTGAATTAAAACCGCTTTTTGTCACAGTTCTAAGTTAGAATCAAAATTTAATCCTCAAAATATTCCAGTATTCCGGGGTAAATTTCTCATCTGCAGTAACTGAAAAAAATTCTGGTTTTAGGTCAATTGCTAAATTAAATAAAATTAAATTCCGCATGAAGAGCAGCTGCCAGCACTGCATCCGCCGCATGCAGATCCTGCAGATGAACTAAGGGTTGGAGCTTCGCCTCCTCCTGTTGCAGCACCTTTGCTTACAAACCCGCAGGCTGACATAAGCCTTGCTACTTCTGTTGAAGAGCACCCTGGACACTCAGGAGTCTCTCCCGACATTACAAGAGTTTCAAATACTTTCTCACATTTTTTGCACTGATATTCGTAAATAGGCATATTTATTTTCTCCCTGAATTTATTTTTGTATTCTTTATAAAAAATAAGCAGTGTAAGTAGTTGCTCAACTAAAATTAGATTTTACTGCCAATTAATTAGTATAATTATTTTTTAAAAACTTTGTGCTTTTTTTAAATCTTCCTTGTTTTCATCAGAGACCAGAAGATTTAATCTTTCCTTGAATAATTTATTTTCCGGATCCATTTCCAGGCTTTGTTCCATAAAAGTTTTTGCAATCTCTGTATTCTCACCTTTTATAAAATATATATATCCTATAGCAGAAAGCGCGTACGGATTTTCAGGCATAATTTTTAAAGATTTTTTATATTCAGTATAAGCTTTTTCAATATCTTTATTTTTAAGGTAAATTTCCCCAATATAGTTTAATACAGCTGCGCTTTCAGGCTTGATTTTTTCTGCTTTTAAAAAGTATTCCAGAGCTTTTTCCGTATTTTTCAGGTCGTATTCCGTTTTGCCAAGATAAAAAGGGATTTCATAAAAATCTTTGCATTTTTCAAAGGCCTGAAGAAATATTGTTTTTGCTTTTTCAGTATCATTGTTTAAATAATTAATAAGACCTTTGTTGTATAAAGGCATTATAAATCCGGCATCTGAATGTTGGTCAGCCATTTCAAAATATTTAAGTGATTTATCAAAATCTTTTTTTACAGCAAAGCAGACACCAAGGCTGTTTAAAATATTTTCGTCTTTTTCATTGAGTAAAAGCCCTTTTTCAAGCTCTTTTACTGCATTATCAATATCTTTTTTCTGAAAATATTCATCTGAGCTTATATTAAGGCTTACAGAATCAAAAACAGCTAATTTTTTATTTTCAAGCATTGAAGCGTGAATCAGGGCTTTGAATCCGTTTTGAATAATATCTGTATGTGTATAATCAAGGCAGGGATAATAACTTATTCCGCATATTGCCTGATGCCCTGTTTCTGCTTCAAATTTGTCTAAAATATCTGAAGCTGTTTTTTCAGAATTTTCGGATTCAGATGAGCCCATTAGAAGCCCCGGAGCTTTTTCATTTATAAAAAAGCATGGATTTTCCGTTTGTTTGCCTTTTGCATGAACCAGTGAACAAAGTGTTTCAAAAAGATTTTCATAATCGTTTTCTTTGTCTGGTACAAGTGCAAAGAGTATAAGTTTAAGTTCAGCGTCTGAAGCATATCCTGCAAAAGGTGAAATGTCCGAGGCTGAAAACCAGGTGGTGTAAATTTTTTTCAGTTTATCAGCAAGAAAAGCCTCTGTATAAACAATGCTGTGTCGCTGCTGATTTTCCTTTTCATGGTACAGAAATTCAGGAATTTTTTCGGGGCTGAAATGTTCTTCCATTTTAAATTAGCTCTTTTTTCAGGTTGTTAAATGCCTCTGCAATTAATTTTTCTTCATCTTCTGTTGTTGTCCTCAAATCAATGAGGTATTTGTCATCTTCAATTCTTCCCATTACAGGAGGATTATTGGCTCTTAATTTTTTTTCAATAAATGAAGCTGATAAATCCGGAGACTTTACTGCAACACAAAATGTCGGAATATTTGTTTCAGGGAGTGAGCCTCCTCCTGCCCTTGAACTGCTGCTCATAACAAAAGTTTTGAGTCGAGGTATATTGTATTCATCAATAAGCTTTTTTAAAGAATGCGCTTTTTGTTCAGTTGCTTTTACATCTGTTGAAAGCATTCTTAACGTTGGAATTTTATTGAGCGCAGATTCAGGATCTCTGTAAAGCCTGAGGGTCATTTCAAGTGCAGCCAGAGTCATTTTGTCTATTCTGAGTGCCCTTGTAAGAGGGTTTTTTCTTATTTTTTCAATAATTTCTTTTTTACCCGCAATAATTCCTGCCTGAGGTCCGCCAAGAAGCTTATCTCCGCTGAATGTAACAATATCTGTTCCTGCTTTTACTGAATCAGTAACAGTAGGTTCCCCCGGAAGCCCGAATTTTGAGAAATCTATGAAAGTTCCGCTTCCAAGGTCTTCCATAAGAATAACATTTTTTTCCTTTGCAAGCTTTGAAAGATCCTGAAGAGTTACACTCGATGTAAAACCTATAATATCAAAATTGCTAGTATGTACTTTTAAAAACATTGCTGTCCGGGTTTCATCAAAGCCATTTTCATAATCTGCCAAATGGGTTCTGTTGGTGGTTCCCACTTCTTTAAGAATGGCCCCGCTTTTTTCCATAACATCAGGTATTCTGAAAGATCCTCCAATTTCAACAAGTTCGCCCCTTGAAACAATCACCTCTTTTTTATGGGCAAAAGTATCAAGACAAAGCAGAACAGCTGCTGCATTGTTATTCACAGCCATAGCAGCCTCGCAGCCTGTGGTTTCACATATCAGATCTTCTATAAGTGAATATCTTAGCCCTCTTTTACCTGTTTCAAGGTTAAGTTCAAGATTGGAAAAACAGGTTGACCTTTCATATACAAAATCTGCAGCTTCTTTTGCAAGAAGAGATCTTCCAAGGTTTGTATGTACAACCACACCTGTACCGTTTATAACTCTTTGGAAATTTGGTTTGTTATCTTTTAAAATTTCTGAATAAAGACTTGTAACAATCTGATCCTGATCAATTTTTTCTGAAACATCAAAAGAGCCTGAAACTATGCTTTGTCTGAGTTTGTCTGTTAATCTTCTTGCAGCTTTTGTGTAAACAGACTCAGGGATATTTTCAAGAGGGTATTTCCCTTTAAGTTTAAGAAGCAGTTTATCAATCCCAGGTATTTCTTTAAGCCTTTGTTTCTGGTTTTCATTTATCTGCATAGCAAGCCCCTGTATCTTTTTCACACTCTTTTTTACCCGAAACTTCATCAAGCTGCAATGGAAACAATGATGCAAAGTCCCTTAAAGGGAGCCAATCTATAAATTTTTGAATTTTGTCAGGAGTAAGTGATACTTTTTCAAGTATTTTAAAAGAATTTTTAATTCTTGAAGTTTCAGGAAGAACTCCTGTTACAAACCACGAGCTTATTATATCTGATAAATATGTAAGTATAACAAGTGTCTGGTCTTTTTCTGCAAGTTCAGGATCGTGATGAAATTTTACAACCTGCTTTAGATTGTCAGGGAAATTCCATTTTTCAGATATTATAACTCCTGCTTTGCAGTGATTGGTTCCTAAAATATTATTTTCAATCTCTAAAATATCATAGTCTCTGCACTTTTCGGAAATATCTCTGTAGAAAAAAGGTTTTAAATCTGCCATGCTCTGGTCAAGGAGAATTTTTCCTATATCGTGTAAAAGTCCTGCTGAATAACCTTTTGCAGGTATCTCCAGCCCTGTAAACTGGCAGAGTTTTTCATTTATAAAAGCAGCTGCAAGGCTGTGGTAGAAAAGACCTCCCTTGCAAAGAGAATATCCTTTGTCTGTAGCTGTAAAAAGTTTCTCAAGATAATAGTTTAAAATATGTTTTATAAGGTTTTCTTCTCCAAGCTGAATAATAGCCTCATCAATGGTGCTTATAGAGTAAAGCCTGTCAAATGCTGCGCTGTTGCATATTTTTATGGCTTTGGCTGATATGACCTGATCTTTTTTTATTTCATCTGCAATCTCTTTCATTCCTGTATATTTGGTATTGATCATTTTTATAATCTTTAGAATGATCTGGGGAATAGGTTCTATTTCGTCTGCTTTTTTATAAAGGTCTGTTTTACTAAAATCCGGAGTATTTTTTTCTGAAAAAACTGCCTGATTATGAATAATAGGTGTTATTTCAGCTTCAAAAGTATCCATGTTAAGGCTTAGAGATGAAGAGAAAAAACCGCCTGTTTCTGCTTTGTAAACAGGGATTTTGTAGAATTTTAAGATTTCACTTACTTTTTCTGCTGTTTTCCCGCCTATATTAACAGATACATCTATTGATTCAGGGAGTCCGGGGAATCCGCCACCTGCAACAGCTGCCTTTAAAAAATCTATTTCAGCACCAAGGCCGATGAGTTCATCAATAAATTTAGGAAGTCCTGTTGTTGCATATTTTTCTTCGATATCTGCAAATTCTGAGTAAGGCTCGGGAAGGAGTATATGAATCAGGCCTCCGATTTTATTGACATCATCCCATATTGCAGTGCCTATACATGATCCAAGATTTGCTTTTATTATTTTTTTCTGCTGTTTCAGTATAAGAGAGCTTCCCGACTGAACAAGTATATTTGGATAAATCATTTTTCCCGCTTCATTAAGAGTTAAGAACCTTTTTTCATAGCATTATAACAGGGGAAATTTCAACCTAATTTAAGGTATTTATCTCTAATTTTACAAGTAAGGGATATGTTTTTTTATGCAGGGATTGTATATTAAAGAAATTGTACGGTTATAAAAAGGATTTTAATTGATTTATGCTGAAACTTTTCACCAGAATTTTTATAGCCGGTATTAATCAGCAAACAGCTCCAGTAAGGTCGATTTCATTATTATGCACCTTTTTTTACTGCGCTGTACATGTCCATAAGGGGATGTGTGTTTTACTCTAACATGTTTTGCTGAGATCCAGCTGTACGGGCTTCAGGAGTAAAGAGAGTGTACATGAAGACCTGCTTTTTTACCGGTCATTTTTTAATCACCTTTTTATTTCCGGTTTTTTTGAGTGCAATAAATATGAACTCTGTTAAACTAAGCTTTATTTTTTGTGCGAATTTGATTAGAAAACTGAATGAACAAGATCTGAAATTTTTGTTCATTAACCAAATAGTAACTGGCCGAGAACCTGAAATTTTTATCTACTTTCAAACAGATCAAAAAGTCGGTTTTCGTTCAGCTGCTAAATAATATTAATGTTTTAAAAACAGTTTTAAAAAGCTGTAATAATAAGAGGATATATGAGTACAAGTGTTAAACCCCAGACAATGCTCGCTGTATTGATAGATGCAGATAATGCCCAGCCGTCTGTGACAGAGGAAGTTTTGTCTGAGATAGCAAAGTTTGGAACATCAAGTGTAAAAAGAATATACGGAGACTGGACAAGGCCGGAGTTGACTTCATGGAAAGCCATTCTTCTTGACCATTCAATACAGCCTATTCAGCAGTTTGCCTATACAAGAGGTAAAAATTCTACAGATTCTGCTATGATAATAGATGCTATGGATCTTTTATATACTAAAAGATTCGACGGATTTTGTCTTGTTTCAAGCGACAGTGATTTTACAAGACTTGCATCAAGAATAAGGGAAGAAGGACTTGTTGTATATGGATTCGGAGAACAGAAAACTCCAAAATCTTTTGTATCTGCCTGTGACAGGTTTATATTTACTGAGGTTTTAAGAACACAGGAAGATTGTGAACCTGTTGTGAAGAAAATGGGAACAAAAGAGCTGAAAAGTGATACAAGGCTTGTAAATCTTATAAGAGGAGCAGTTGAAACAGCTTCTGATGATGACGGGTGGGCACATCTGGGACTTGTTGGAAGCAGTATTGCAAACCAGTCTCCGGAGTTTGATCCAAGGAATTACGGCTATAAAAAACTCGGAGAGCTTGTAAGAGCTACCAAGTTGTTTGATATTGATGAAAGATTTTCTGAGAATAAGCAGTCAAAAGTTGTTTATATAAAAGATAAAAGAAAATATAATACCAAAGCCAACGGTTATTAGTCTTCAGGTTCTGTTTTTATTAAAGAATGTTTTTGTACAGGGAGTTGTGATAGATTAAAAACATGAGATTTTATAAAGCCTGCCCTTTCCGGATGGAGAAGGGCAGGCTTTTTTTATAACTTGATTATTCAGCTACTTCATGGGCAGAAATTTATATCCCAGGCAGAGAAGGGCAATGCACGCTGCAATACCGGAAATGAATGTAAGATTGAAACCGGTCTCTTCAGGCATTTTAAGCTTTAATGATCCAAGAAGATCTTTTTCTCCGGTATATGAACCCTCAATTTCAGTATACATATATGCTGTTGAGTCTATATTGTCCCGTTCAATTACTTCAACTATGCTGCTGAATACCGGAATATTTTGTTCTCCCCACGGCCCTACAATAAAAGCAAATATCCAAAGGAGGAAAAGCGTAAGGATTAAAACACCCCATGATTTAAGCCATGATTTTTTTTCTGTATTTTCCAAAACAATTCCTCCTTTGTATTAATTAGATTGCTGCTGTTATATCAGGGAATATGATATAGAATACTACGTATGCAGCTATGAGAGTCAGTGTAAGGTTGAAAGTCTGGCCGAATACATAAAGAATAAGCGGTTTCCCACCTTTGAAGTGATGCTTAAGTTCTCTGAAGTTTGTAGCAAGACCGATACTTACAAAAGAAAGAGTAAAGAACCATTTTCTGAAAAGGTCACTCATACCTTTTATAACACCCTGATCTATCATTGTTGATCCGAGTCCGTCCTGAGCAGCTCCAAACGAGGAGTAGAAAAGAGAGAAAACTACAGATGCCAGAATAAAGCCAAGAACAAATTTAGGGAAACGGTACCAGATTTCTATTAAACCGATTTTCTGACCTGTTTCTTCAGCTTCAACCTTTGTAGTAAAATAAATAGCTACAAAAAATGCCATAACACCGATTAGAACGTTCTGAATCATTTTAATGGTTGCAGCCACATAAAGAGCTTTTTCGCCAAGGAATGCACCTGCTGCAGCAACAGCGCCTGTAGCGTCTATTGTTCCGCCCATCCATGCACCGCCGAGAACCATTACCTTATCTTCAGGGAAAAATGCATGTATTACAATAGGCATTAAAATCATCATAATTGATGTAAAAACAAGTGAAAGACCTACTGAAAGAGTAAGCTCCTCTTTTTTAGCCTTACATGCCGAAGCAGTTGCAATAGCTGCAGAAACACCGCACACTGACATGTCTGAACATATTGTTGCGTTAAGTCGTTTTGACGGCATTTTTACAATTTTCTGACCGAACCAGTAAGTTATTAGCCATACTGTAGGTGTAACAACCCATGCTACAAATATACCTGCAGTACCGATTGTAATAATCTTTTCAAAAAGTATTGTTGCACCCAGAAGAACAAGACCTGTTTTAATGTAGAATTCTGTCTGAATAGCCGGTTTTGACCATTTGGGTGTTCCAACAGTGTTGCTTATAAGCATTCCAAGAAAGATTGCCCATGCAGCATAACCTATTCCGTAGTGCTTCATTGTGTCCTGATATGAAAATACCCATGCAAGGACAGTAAGTGCGTATATAAAAGTAAATGCACCAAGGAATTCCTTGAATGATTTACCCATGCATTTCATGCCTATGCCGAAGAACACAGCAAAAAATACTCCAAGTCCCAGAAGAGAGTATATCTGGTTGTATGGTTTTGCTGAAGAAAGCTTCTTTTTGGCTTTAGACTCAGCCATTTTAGCATTTCTCCAGTCAAGGATTTCTGCTTTGGCCTGCTCATTAAGAGTTTCGTTTTCAAAACCTGCTGCTTCAGCTTTTTTTTCTGCCTGAAGAGCTTCCTGATATTGATTTGCAGTTGTAGCTTTGGCAGCTTCATACCTGCCTGCAGCTTGCTGCTGCTGAGCTTGTGCTTTTGACTCACTCTTGTAAAAAGCATCAAGAGGGTTTGTGCTCCATCCATGTGGTTTATGTGTAAAATTTGAAAGCCATTTTCCGATTTTACTGCTTTTTGCCTTTACACCTGACTTTGCATCATTGAGCTTATACCAGCCGATTGTTTTGAATTCATCGGTTTTTTGTGCTTCAGCCTGGTACTTTGCCTCAATTTGTGAAAGTTCCTGTTTAAGTTCTCCTGACTGAGGGAAATAGATCACAACACCTGCTAAAAGGATGATGAATCCGAGCCATATAGCCCACCAGTCTTCCTTTTTCCACATCTCCGACCATTCCCACTTACCTACGTCTTGTACAATTTCTGAGTTGTCTGACATAAATCCTCCATCCGGTTAAAAAAATATATAACACTCTAAACTTACACCCCCGTTAAGCAATTACTGTGCCGTTATATTTATTGTTTGCGAAGATAATTCTTTTTCTTTTGTATGAATTTAGAAATATTTTTTGAAAAATGCAAAATATGCGGCTGTTAAGGTTGTAAGGTTGGCTGTGAAAATATTTGATAATAAGCGACTTAGTAAATAAAATTTCAGAAAGTTTGATATTAAGGATACATAAAAAGGTATGTGAAGAAGTAAAAGTGTATACCTGGATTTGCATATATGTAAACTTGAGTTTGCATATTTAAGTATTCAGTTTAAGAGAGAGTATAAAAACTGCATATCAGGTTTAAACTAAAAAGTGACAAAAAAAATTAAATCATATATTTTGTAATTTTTTCAGTCTTTGAGATATTAAGCTTGAGTTTTATAATTTTTTATACGGGTTACAGATTATGCGTTTTTTTCAAAAAATGAGCCTGCGCCATAAATTCATATCATGCCTTGTTTTATCAGCATTTGTTCTTGGAGCATGTTTATGTATTATTATTTATTATCATTTTAACAGTATTATGGAAAAAGAGGTGAGCCATAGATCTCAAATGCTCCTTTCACAGGCGGCCTCGGTTCAGAGCTATGTTCAGCTTGAGTTAAGACCTGAAATGTATGATCTGGTAGGTGATGATAATTTTATCTTAAAAGCGATGTCTTCTTCATATATATCAAGAAAAGTAATGGAAAAACTCGATACTGACGAGAAAAAAAGACTTTATTACAGGCGTGTTGCTTTAAATCCGAGAAATCCTGATTTTGCACCTACAGACTTTGAAAAAAAATTAATAAATAAATTTAAAAATAACCGTAATATGGATTTTTTGGAAGAGGCTTCTGAGTTTAAAGGTACAAAATATCATCTTGTGGCAAAACCTGTTAAATTTACCCGGTCGTGCATGGTATGTCACGGTAACCCTGAAGATGCTCCTGAAAAGCTTATTGACAAGTACGGAGATAAAAACGGTTTTTTTCATAAGGAAAACGAAATTGCAGGCGTTGTGGTAGCAGGCTTTCCTGTGCAGATGATAAAAGATCCGGTAAAAGAGATAACAATACAGTATTTAAGCCTTTATGCTCTGTGGCTTTTATTGTTTGCATGCATTATTGGCCTTTTTTTCGACAGGCTTGTTATGAAAAATTTAAAAAAAGTAGGTGAAGTATTTGAAAGCAGATTTTCAGGAGAAGAAGAAAAAAAGATCATAGAAAAATTAGAGAAAAAAGACGAGATAGAAGGTTTGATAGAAGGGGTTGATGAACTTGCAGGTTCTCTTTTTGAAGCAAACAAAAAACTTGAATATCACAGCCATAATCTTGAGGAAAAAATTAGTGAAAGAACAAAAGAGCTTGAATTGACAGCAGAAAAACATTTAAGCGATTTAAGTCTTTTTTCAGGTCTTATAGCAAGATTTACAGATACTTTTAATGCTGAAGATCTCATAAATGATGCTCTTGAAAGAATAGGCCGGAGATACAGTGCAAAACAGGTAGTATATTACTGTACAGTTGCGTCAGATAATTTTTTTACATGGATAGATGACGGCTCTGTAAAAAAAATTGATGACGATATAAAGAAAATATCATGGGAAGAAAGAATCCTTTTCAGAGAAAACAGAATTTACATTCCTGTATCTTCACATGAGAGTTACTGGGGTATTTTGTGTATAATTTTTGAGCAAGAAGTTAATTTCGATGATTTTGATGAAGCTGTGCTTCTTTCTCTTGGACTTCAGCTTGGAAGCTCTCTTGAAAATATTCATGCTGTTTCAGACATAAAATATCAAAACGAACTTCTGGAGTCTGTGTTTGAAGGTATTACCGATCCTCTGGTTTTAATTGATAAAGATTTCAGGGTAATATTTGCAAATAAAGGAAGCAGTAATTTTTTTAATACAAGCAGCGGGAATAATCTAGATCTTACAGAAATTATAAAAGATGCTGATATAAATGCTTACAGCATAGAACATCAGGAAGAACCTGTTTTAAAAGAGATAGAAACAAAGGATAAAAAATATTTCAGAGTATATTTTTACCCTCTTCCCAAAAGAGATCCAGGAAGCCTCAGAATGGTAATGTATGCAAGGGATATAACAATGGAAAAAGGTCTCATAGAAGGTATGTATCAGGCAGAAAGGTTAAGCTCCATAGGTAAGATGGCCGCAGGAATGGCCCACGAAATAAACAATCCCCTTGGTGTAATAAGGTGCTATGCTGATCTTTTGTCAGATTCGGTAAAAGATGAAAAAAATATTTCAGATCTTAATGTGATTATAAATCAGACAAGGAATGTTCAGAAAATCGTTCAGAATCTTTTGAACTTTTCAAGGGCAAAGCATTTTGTTTCAGGGAAATGCAGCATTAATAACGGTGTGGAAAATATAATAGATCTGTTCAGGCCGAGGGCATCTTCAAAAAATATTAATATCAGGTTTGTTCCTGAGAGATCTATTCCTGAAATTAATTGCGACAGCTCAATTCTTGGTCAGATAATTACAAATATAATTTTAAATGCTTTTGATGCTGTAGGCAGCGACGGTAATATTGAGATAAGAACTTTTAAAAAGAAAAATGAAGCTATTCTTGAAATATCAGATGACGGAGAAGGTATAAATAAAGATATTCTTGAAAATATATTTGATCCTTTTTTTACAACAAAGGATGTAGGAAAAGGAACCGGGCTTGGTCTTTCTGTTGTTTACGGCTTTATAAGTGAGATTGGAGGAAGGATAGAGGCTGAATCTTCAGATGTAACAGTTTTCAGGCTTTATTTTCCTTTTTATGAAATAACTGGAGATGAAAATGAGTGATGAACCTTTGATTCTTGTTGTTGATGATGATCCCGATTTTTTAAACGGTATAATAAGAACTCTTGAATCAAAATTTGCCGATGCTTCTATCATGGGTGCTTCCGGAGGTGAGAAGGCTGATGAAATAATCAGAAACGGTGAGGTGGGCGTTCTCCTTACTGATTTAAGAATGCCGGGTATTTCGGGTATGGAGCTTCTTGAAACAGCTCTTAAATACAATCCTGACATATGCGTTATTATGATAACAGGTTATGCAACAGTTGAGAATGCTGTTGAATCTTTAAAAAAAGGGGCCTGGGATTTCATAACAAAACCTGTTGAGCGCGATGAGCTTTTTCATGCTGTTGAAAAGGCTCTTGAACATTACAGGCTTGCATTTGAAAATAAAAGGCTGAAAAATATTGTAAAAAGCTTTGAATCTGATCAGGATTCAGGTTTTTTAAGTCAGAGCATGAAAATGCTTATGGAGCAGGTAAGGGCTGTAGCTTCAGCTGAATATACTGTTCTTATAACCGGTGAATCGGGAAGCGGAAAAGAATATATTGCAAGGCAGGTTCACAGGTTTTCAAAAAGAAAAGATCAGGTTTGCAATTCTATAAACTGCGCAGCAATTCCGGAGCAACTACTTGAAAGCGAGCTTTTCGGTCATGTCAAAGGTGCTTTTACAGGTGCTGACAGAAGCAGGAGGGGGTTTTTTCCTGCATCAGACAAAGGGACTCTTATTCTTGATGAAATAGGAGATATAAGTCCTGCGCTTCAGGTGAAACTTCTCAAATTCCTTCAGGACAGGGAAGTTAAACCTGTAGGAAGCAGTGATTCTAAAAAAGTAGATGTAAGAATAATAGCTCTTACAAACCGAAATCTTCAGCAAAAGATTGAAACGGGTGAGTTCAGGGAAGATCTTTATTACAGGCTTAATGTTTTATCACTTGAAGTTCCGCCCTTAAGGCAGAGAAAAGAGGATATTCCTATTCTTGTAAGAACCTTTCTTGATCTTACATGCCGGGAACTCGGAATAGACAGGATAGAAACAGATACCGGAGCAATGTCTTACCTGTCATCACTTCCGTGGAATGGTAATGTGCGGGAACTCCAGAATTTTATAAGAAGACTTGCTGTATTTTCGGGAGGAAGCAGAATAGATATGTCCCTTGTAAATATTGTAGAGGGCAAGAAACCGGAGCAATCTGTAAAACAGGAAGGCAAGTTCAGAAAATACAAAGATGCAAAAAAAGATGTCGTTGACTCTTTTTCAAGGGATTATCTGTATGCTGTTCTTGAGGACACAAAGGGGAATATCTCACAGGCTTCAAGAATAAGCGGTCTTGAAAGAATGTCTGTTCAAAAAATTATAAAAAGGCTTGGGATAGATATTTCAAAATTCAAAATAGAATGACCTGTCTTAAGGCGGGTTATATCTTTACCCGCCTTTTAAGTCTGTTTAACCCG
>Ga0136557_1000348_pt1 | contig 36757 bp, 31 predicted proteins | sample AntRauTorckE6832_FD_104796 | JGI IMG/M metagenome (GOLD analysis project Ga0136557, IMG submission 104796) | Saline lake microbial communities from Rauer Islands, Antarctica - Metagenome Torckler E6 #832 | ecosystem: Environmental > Aquatic > Non-marine Saline and Alkaline > Saline | place...
GGGGTAAATAAGGGGTTTTTTAATCCCCGGAAACGCTTAATCAATAAATGGGCCTGGCAAGACTTGAACTTGCGACCTCTCGATTATGAGTCGACTGCTCTAACCAACTGAGCTACGGGCCCTCATTCACTTTTTACTTTCACTCTAAAGAGTGAGGCGCCAAAGATAAATATCTTATCCTTCAGAATCGAATGTTATTAACAGTAATTTTTCCCCATTCCCAAAACCTAAAGTCATCCTGAGGGTACCCCCGAAGGATCTTGCCTATTCATACCTGGTTGCCCAAATTTCGCGAAGCCCTGAAAGGCCTCGCTTGTGTACCGGAAGGCAATGTTGCTTGACGTCGGTCCTCGGTCTCCCGTCAAAAAAAATCCCCTAACTTGCGCAAGCGTCACGCTTGTGCGGTGGCGAATAAGACCCAAAAGCCCCAAATCTACAACCCCTCTTTGTTTCTCCCCTTACACAGGGGAGAAGACGTCTTAGCGAGTTAGGAAAAAGTAAAAATAGCGAAGCCTTCAAATCCCGAATCACTTCGAACCATGATTTATGGGATTAGAGGATTCCAAAGATTACACCAAGAAACTTCATCAATGAAAATTCCCATCGACCTCAGAAAAAAGATCGTTAAGAAAATGATGCAATGCAGCGTTAAGAAAGAAATCATACCGCAAGGTACTCGAAATACCAGCAAGCCCGGCGAAGGAGCATTGATTTCTTTTAGTGTAATGGAAGCATTTTTAGATCTTTTTTTGCAGACGAGAGCTTTTGTTTCTTTTGTCGGCACAAAAGAAAGAGAAGTACTGTTACAGGCAGGTTACCTGAAAAGACCCAAAAGCCCCAAATCTACAACCCCTCTTTGTTTCTCCCTTTACACAGGGAAGAAGACGTCTTAGCGAGTTAGGAAAAAGTAAAAATAGCGAAGCCTTCAAATCCCGAATCATTTTGAACCATGATTTATGGGATTAGAAGATTATCATGCAGATTATTGACCAAAAACCCACTCATCGGTCTTCCGTCTCCGGCCGCCCATCCCCCACCCAAAAAATTCATACAGAACGCATACAAATTCCCTATTGTTAATTAACTAAAAGAAATTCAAAACAAACCAATTCAGCACAATGGAATACAGATTTTTAGGAAGATCAGGATTAAAGGTATCGGCGCTTTCATTTGGTTCATGGGTTACATTTGGAGAGCAGGTGGATATCGATCTGGCGTACAACCAAATGAAAACGGCTTATGATGCCGGAGTAAATTTCTTTGATAATGCTGAGGCTTACGAGATGGGAAAATCGGAAGTCATTATGGGGAAGGTTATCAAAAAGGCAGAATGGAAGCGATCCGATCTGGTGCTTTCAACCAAGATATTCTGGGGCGGGGAAGGCCCGAATGATAAGGGGCTTTCTTTTAAACATATAAAGGAAGGTACAGAGGCAGCCCTCGAGCGTCTTCAAACTGATTATGTGGATCTCATATTTTGTCACCGGCCGGATCTTTACACTCCGATCGAAGAAACGGTTTGGGCGATGAATCAAATGATCAATGAAGGAAAAGCACTGTACTGGGGAACCAGTGAGTGGAGCGCTGAACAGATCCGAAAAGCATATGATTTTGCAAAAGAGAACCATCTTCGCCCACCACTGATGGAGCAGCCGGAGTACAACATGTTCAAACGCGATAAAGTGGAGCAGGAATTTACTTCCCTCTATGAAGATATCGGATTGGGTACTACCATCTGGAGTCCGCTCGCAAGTGGATTACTGACTGGTAAATACAATGACGGTATCCCGGAAGGTTCCCGACTAGATCTGGATAAATACAGCTGGTTGCGTAAGCAATTGCTTGAGACCGAAGAAGGAAAAGAGAAATTACGTAAAGTTGAGAAGCTGGCAAAAGTATCTGACGACTTGGGAGTTCCCATGCCACAACTGGCATTGATCTGGTGTTTGAAGAATCCCAACGTAAGCACGGTTATAACCGGTGCTTCAAAAGTTGAGCAGGTAGAACAAAATATGAAAGCCATCGACCTTATGGATAAGGTGGACGAGGCTGCTATGGAGAAGATCGAAGAGATCCTGGATAACAAACCGAAGGAAGACATGGATTGGAGAAGAAGTTAACGATCCAAAAAACCATAAAGTCTACCTGACGACTGAGTATATAGATCACCCCTAAAGAGGAATTTTTTTACGATACTTGCAGATAGACTTCATTCAGGAACGAACTCACAAAACAGTACAGAAAAAAGTCCTCCCTTGAGGGAGGTGCCAATTTTGCCTCGGCAAAATCGCGGAGGGTGCCCGTGGTAGTTTGGGCTTTGGCAATTCAAACCGGAAGCCGGACCTTTGAAAGTGGGAGTTGAAGTAAATAAATAAAACCACACACTCATGCGGTGAATTTGAGCATTGAAATAACGTAATTAAAGAAGGATTTGAACTCGTAAGAGTAGTAGTAGCTTTCGTGAGGTTAAGTTAATCCCAACCACTGCTTGAGAGGGCAGTGGTTTTTTAATGTGTTAACTTTGCACCGCGGTCGATTATCTAAAATCTTTCATCTAATGTCTTAATTCTTTAACACTTAAAACGGCAGGTCGTCATCCAGATCCATTTCCTGATTGCCTTCCATAGTTAAACCGGGTGCACTTGGAGGTGCCTCAGCCGCTGCGCCGCCCGTTCCTTCTTCGATCTTCCAGGCTTTTACATCGGTGTACCAATTCCCCTTGTACTCACGGCTTTGGATATCGATATAGGCAGTGATCTCATCACCCTCATTAACGGCATTTTGATCGATATTATCGCCCCACTGTGTGATGCACACCTGCTTGGGATATTTACCTTTGGTCTCAAGAATAAAATCCCGCTTTCTCCATGGTCCGTTTTTCCCTTGACCTGATTGCTCTTCTAAAATTTTGGTGACTTTCCCTGTTAACTGTAGATCCATGACGATTCTTTGGTGTGATTAATTATCTACGAATATAGGAATCACCTGAACGAACTTCGAGGTGTTTTACAGAAATGTAGAACTGCTCGTTATCGCGAATTCAGCGAGCCCTTATCTTTACCTTCTATTTTTTGATTCTATTTATCTCAATTTAAAACCGCGAATGAGAAACCCCCGTAAGTTTGTCATCGAATTATCTAACATCTACAATCCTGAGCGAAGTGGTGTTGAGTCTCGTTTTGAAAGTTTAACGCGAAGGATCTCAAACTTTGACTTGGCAAGTAGCAAGCATATTGAGATCCCTCGTGGTGAACGGACTCATCCTTTGCAAACCGAAACGCACTCGGGATGACAACTAAAAGAATGCGCATGATAGAGAGGCTATTTAATACTATTACCCCATTCATCCAGTACATAAGCGAAGGCATCCATGCCTCCAAGACCTCTGGTCTTCATGGCCTCTAAGATTCTTTTTTATCCTGATCTAAAACCACTCAAAAATAAATTATAAATCACAATTGATTAACAGAACCATTATTATTCGTTCTTCATAAAATGTGAAGATCAAAACATAGTCAAAGTAGCTTTAAAGGGTGAAATTTTTTGAATATGAATATTTTCTTCACATAATCTTCATATTCAGAAAATACATTGCCGACTAATGTGCCGGAAAATTTTTAAGAACAATTTATGAGGTTTAGTGCAATAGGTATTTCTCACTGGAAAAGTGAGGTTTCTATTCGTGAATTATTTTATTTAGACAGCCATCGCAGGGAGTTGCTGGAATTTCATACCAAGGATATTCCGGGTGGTATGGTAATGCTGGATACCTGCAACCGTACCGAATTGTATGCGTTTTGTGATCCTGACATACTTATTTCAGCATTGTGTAAATCAACCAATACAGACCGTGAGTTTTTTAAGAAACACGGATATGTTCACGTTCAGGAAGATGCTTATGATCATTTATATGAGGTTGGTACCGGACTTGACTCGCAGGTTTTAGGCGATGTTCAGATCATTCAACAGGTAAAACAGGCGTATAAAAAAGCCAAGAAAAAGGGACTTTCCGGTGAATTTCATCAGTTGATACAATCCGTTTTCCGAGCACACAAACGGAGCCGTACTGAAACCAATTTTGGAAAAGGTACGGCTTCTGTTGGTTTTGCTGCTACTCAGCTTGCCCTTGAACATTTCCATGATCTTAGCAAGATCCGCATTCTTTTGGTAGGGGCCGGAAAGATGGGTAAAGTCTCAGCCAAGAATCTGATCTCAAATGGAGCTGAACATATTTCGGTGGTGAACCGAACTATTGACAGAGCAAAACTGCTTGCATCATCTTTTGACATCAAAGCTCATGCATTTTCTGACCTCACTGAAGAGTTGAAAAAGGCCGACCTGATCATTACGGCAACAGGAGCCAAGAATCCGATCCTTCACTCCAGGCATTTTGAAGAAGTGGATCACCCACAGCTGGTGCTTGACCTGAGCGTACCCCGTAATGTGCATCCTGATGTTTCTGAGCTTGAACAAGTGACGCTGATCGATATGGATTCCATCCACGAAGCCAATAAAAAAGCATTGGAAAAAAGAGAAAAGGCCATTCCTGAGATCAGAAAGATCATTGAAAATGAGAAGGGGGATTTCATGAAACGTGTAAAACGATCCCGTTATCTGTTGCCACGCATCAAAGAAATTGAGCACCGTTTGAGTGATATTACAGATGGTGAATTGGATCGCGTGAAGAATAAAATGGATCAGGAATCTTATTCCCAGATGGAAGAAGTGACCCGGCGCATCAAGAAGAAGATCATGGCTATTCACATTGACCGAATTGATCAGGAATTTGAAAAGGCTCGAAATGAAACTTAGGATCGGCACTCGTAAAAGTACGCTGGCTTTGTGGCAGGCGAATAAAGTGGCTGGTGAACTGAAGTCGCACGGAATAGAAACGGAGCTGGTTGAAATTGAGTCCTTTGGAGATAAAGTCCAGGATATTCCCATCGACAAACTGGGCGACAAAGGTGTTTTCACGAAAGCCCTGGATGATGCACTTCTTGCCGGGGAGATCGATCTCGCCGTTCACTCCCTGAAAGACGTACCCACTGTTTTACCGGCCGGATTAAAATTGGCTGCAGTATTGGAACGGGGAAATCCCATGGATGTATTGGTTTGTCCGGCTGAGCCCAAGGAACTTAATAAGCGTGTAATTGCAACTGGCAGTATACGCCGGAACGCATTTTGGAAAAACCGTTTTCCGAAAGATGAAGTCGTTGGATTGCGGGGAAATGTTCCCACTCGCCTTGATAAAGTGGATTCCAATGAATGGCATGGAGCCATTTTTGCGGCAGCCGGATTAGAACGCATTGGATACGAAGACCGTATCAGCGAAACACTGGACTGGATGATTCCCGCACCTTCTCAGGGTATTGTGGGAATTGTGACTAACGAAAAAAGTGATGTTGAAGAGGTGTTGAGTAAGATCGATCATAGTGAAAGTCATCTTTGCGGTGCTATTGAAAGAGCTTTTCTAAATGAGCTGGAAGCGGGGTGTTCAAGTCCTGTAGGAGCACATGCCCACATCAAAGACGGCCGGTTATATTTTGTTGGAGCTGTACTCTCTGTGGATGGGGAACGGCGTTTGGATATTGAAAGAGAAATTTTAATTGATGTAGCATCAGCTGCAAAAGGAAAAGAGTGGGCTAAATTACTGAAAGCCGAAGGAGCGGAGGAATTGTTAGAACGTGCTGCCGATGAATAATAAAAAGCCCAAGATTGTATTCACCACTCAGCTCTCGGAGGAAAAAAGAGGTTGGCTTGAGAACAGTCAGTTTTTGATCGAGAGTGAACCTTTTATCGTAATAGAGTATTCGATGCCGGCACTTTGGCGATCTCAGGTTCCTGAAAAAATGGATGCCTGGATATTCACCAGCAAGAAAGCTGTTAAAGCCGTTTCACCTTTGATCAATGATCTTGGAATCCCCAAATATGTATTTGCTGTGGGCTCTAAAACGGCTGAAATGCTCGAGGAAATAGGGATAAAAGTAACCATCCCGGAAGAGTACAACGCAAGAGCTCTTGCAGCTATGATGAAGGAGCTAGATCTGAATGAGGTGGTCCATTTTTGTGGAAATTTAAAAGCTGCGGATCTTGGGAAATTACTCGGCGATGGAGTGAATTTAACCTCCATCGAAGTGTATGAAACCAAACTTACGGAGCATAAAATGGATGATCTGGAGAATTTTGACAGTATCGTTTTCATGAGCCCAAGTGCGGTGAGATCTTTCATTAAACAGAATTCAGTTAATGGAAATATGCAGGTATTTTGTATTGGCCCAACCACGAGGGAGGCGGCTCAGGAAGCCGGAATGCAAAATTCTATCATCCCCGAATATGCAACCATGGATTCACTGATGGAGTCCATCCAGGATTTTTATTTTTAGTATGAATTTGAAATAATGCTTGTGTTGTCACTCTGAGCGCATGAAATGTAGTTTTTAACTTACATGTTGAACGCGAAGAGTCTCAAATGTTGATTAATATCTAAGCTAATTTATGGTTTGAGTTTAAATCATTTTGATACATGTTAGCCAGTAAGGGCGCATGGCCATGCGCCCTTACTGGCTAAGAATACTGTCTAGGTTTATAAAAATTTTATATTTAAAAATACATTATGTCATTCCCCGAACTTAAAAACCGATTACTGCTCGATACGCTGGAAGGCAAACAAACCGAACGCCCACCGGTATGGATGATGCGTCAAGCCGGCCGATATCTCCCCGAATACATGGAGATCAAAAAGAAATACAGCTTTTTCGAGCGAGTCAAAACGCCGGAACTGGCCTGTGAGATCACCATCCAGCCCATCGACATCGTAGGAACGGATGCAGCCATTTTGTTTTCGGACATCCTCGTACTGATCGAATGTCTGGATGTGGAAGTACAGCTGAAACCCGGATTTGGTCCTTATTTACCGGACCCGATCCGAACGGTGGAGCAGGTAGAGAAACTGAATATAATTCCGGCCGAAGAGCAATTGAGTTATGTATACGATGCACTGACGCTCACCCGGAAAACCTTGGATGGCCGGGTTCCGCTGATCGGTTTTGCCGGTGCTCCATGGACCTTGTTTTGTTATTTGGTGGAAGGACAGGGATCAAAGACATTTTCAACGGCAAAATCATTTTTGTTCTCGCAGCCGGAAGCAGCACAGAAATTATTGGAAGTGATGACGGATCAGACCATCCAATATTTACATCATCAGGCGAAGGCGGGAGCGCAGACTTTACAGGTATTTGAATCATGGGCTGCAGCACTCGGTCCGGATGATTTCAAGAAATATGCATTGCCACATTTGCTCAGAATTGCAGAAGAAGACTATGGAGTTCCACTGATCATGTTTTGCAAGGATGCTGAGTGGAGTTATCCGTTATTTACAAATACCAATGTATCCGGATTTGGTATTAGCTGGGGATGCACGCCCGAACATGCAAGACAGTTTGCCGGAGACAAAGTGGTTCAGGGTAATTTCGATCCATCCAAGTTGTTGATGAAACCCGGACAAATTGAAGCCGAAGCAAAGTCAATGATGCGTCGTTTTGGTAAAGGAAATTACATAGCCAATTTAGGCCACGGAATATTGCCAAACGTTCCTGTTGAAAACGCGAAAACCTTCGTAGATACCGTCAAAAATTTTCGATATTAAAATGAATTATACCATTAGGGACGTATCATGATACGTCCTTGGATGAAGCGTAAAATTTAATCATGCCAAACCAATTAACATCCATAAAACCCCAATTCACCAAATTCGTATCAGACGTGCAGCAGCACATCTGTGATGAACTGGAAGCTGTGGAAGGAACACAGACATTCCTGATAGAAGATTGGGAGCGGGATGGATTTGGTGGCGGTAGCACTCGCATCATTGCGGATGGAGAGGTGATAGAGAAAGGCGGGGTGAATGTATCAACTGTTGGAGGACCTCTGCCTGAGGCCATGCAAAAGAAATTTGAGGTGCCGGAATCTGAATTTTTTGCCACCGGTGTCTCGTTGGTGATACATCCTCGAAATCCATTTGCTCCGACAGTTCACGCCAACTACCGCTATTTTGAATTGTATGATAAAGATACCGGAGAACTACGCGACCAGTGGTTTGGCGGAGGGGCAGATATGACTCCGTATTACTTGTTCCCTGAGGATGCAAAGCATTTTCATCAGGTACATAAAAAGCTTTGTGACCGGTTTGATCCCGAATATTACCCGACCTTTAAAGCGGAATGTGATACCTACTTTTATAATCATCACCGGGAAGAAGCGAGGGGAATTGGAGGATTATTCTTTGATTATCAGCGCCCGGATGAAAACCGATCTGCTGAAGACCTACTTGAATTTGCCAAAACTGCAGGATTCGCTTTCACTGATGCCTATATCCCCATCCTAAAAAAGCGAAAAGATATTGAGTATAATGAAGAGCATCGCAATTGGCAGGAGATCCGCCGTGGCCGGTACGTAGAATTTAATTTGATCCACGATCGCGGTACCTTATTTGGGCTGAAGACCAAAGGCCGAATTGAGTCGATCTTAATGAGCCTGCCGCCACAAGTTCGGTGGGTATACGATCATCAACCAGAACCCGAAAGTCCCGAAGCAAAATTGGTCAAACATTTAAAACCCATAGATTGGATCAATTATTAAATTCCCATGCAATCATAAATTGATATTGTATTCACGTAGAGACGCAAGATTATGCGTCATAATGTTGCGTCTGGTTCCTATGTTCTGCGTTGGAACCGGTAAAGAATAGGTTTTGCACAGATATAGTGGTACAAACGTAGATTCACAAAATCTTGCGTCATATTGGTTAAATAGGTAACGAAATAAAAGTCATCCTGAGGATACTTCCGAAGGATCTGCATAGGGTGACTATTTGTAGATTCTTCGAATATGCTCAGAATGTCTCCTTTAAATTTGAATAAATTATGAAATACCCAACCCGATTACGACGAAACCGGCAATCATCCGCCATACGCGAGATGGTGCAGGAAAACCACCTGCATCCGTCCGATTTCATCGCCCCGATCTTCATCATGGAAGGCGAGGATCAGAAACAAGAGATCGCCAGCATGCCCGGTTATTATCGCTATACGCTGGATCAGTTGGGCAAAGAACTGGAAGAATTGATCGAAGTTGGTATTCGGTCAGTGTTGCTATTTGTGAAAGTGCCGGACTCCAAAAAGGATAATGAAGGGACGGAAGCCCTGAATGAAAAAGGGTTGATGCAAGAATCGATTCGGTTTATCAAAAAAAATTATCCGGATCTGTTTATAATGACCGATGTAGCGATGGACCCATATTCTTCTTACGGTCATGACGGTATAGTGGAGGATGGGGAGATCGTGAATGATCCATCTGTAGAAGTGCTGGCCAAGATGGCAGTGAGTCATGCCAAAGCCGGTGCCAATATGGTGGCACCTTCTGATATGATGGACGGACGAATCGGAGCCATGCGTTCGGCCCTCGATGAAGCAGGTTTTGAAAACACCGGGATCATGGCATATAGTGCTAAATATGCCTCTTCGTTCTATGGACCGTTCCGTGATGCACTCGACTCTGCTCCCGGGTTTGGTGATAAGAAAACCTACCAGATGAACCCCGCAAATGTCGAAGAAGCCCTTCGTGAAGTGGAACTCGATATTGAAGAAGGGGCTGATATCGTAATGGTAAAACCCGGAATACCATATCTTGATGTGGTAAGAGCCGTGAAACAGAATTTCAACATCCCGGTTTCCGTGTATAATGTGTCTGGTGAATATGCAATGATAAAAGCAGCAGCCGAAAAGGGATGGCTGAATGAGGAAGAGGTAATGATGGAATCCCTGCTGGCATTCAAAAGAGCCGGCGCAGATCTCATCGCAACCTATTTTGCCAAGGAAGCCGCAAGGGTCATTAACACGCAAATTTATAAGTAGCGGCGAATCGGATTCACCTACAGTTTGGTCCCAACGCAGAACGTAGGAACCAGTTGAAAACATTGAAATTATTGAGGTTTAATTATGAAAGTATATACGTATTCACAAGCAAGACAAAAGTTAGCAGATGTCCTAAATGATGCACGAAGGGATGGAGAGGTTGAAATTAAACGACGTGACGGTCAAACCTTTATTTTGAAACCTGTAAAAGAAAAAAAATCACCTTTAGATGTAGCTGGTGTAGATACAGATGTAACGATCAGAGAAATAAATGCAGCGGTAAGAGAAAGCAGAGAACGAATTTGAAGGATGTTTTCGAAAGAAATTTTGATATCATTAAAAATAATATGTCATAAATGTTGCGGCGAATCGCGTTCACCCACCATTGTTTCCAACGCAGAGCGTAGGAACCAGTAGAAATTAATAATTGAATATTTCCAACAGGTAAAATCGAGATGCATCGCGTCTAATTAATGGAATAAAACACCGTAGAAACGTAAAATCTTGCGTCCTACAGTGTTTGTTATAATGAAAATTTTTAAAGTGAGTGCCAGAACCATGAATTACCAAAACAGCAAAGACCTATACGAACGAGCATCAAAAGTCATACCCGGCGGGGTGAATTCTCCGGTACGGGCGTTCAACAGTGTAGGCGGAACTCCCATTTTCATCACCAAAGCCAAAGGGGCGTATTTATGGGATGAAGACGGAAATAAATACATCGATTACATAAGCTCTTGGGGGCCGATGCTGCTGGGACATGCAGAACCTGATGTTGTAAAAGCAGTACAGGAAACAGCCGTGAATTCTACATCTTTTGGTGCTCCAACCCGCCTGGAAGTTGAGATGGCAGAGCTGATCACGAGTTCTGTTCCAGGTGTAGATAAAGTTCGAATGGTGAATTCCGGAACCGAAGCGACTATGAGTGCCATTCGTGTGGCCCGTGGATATACCGGCAAAAATAAGATCATCAAGTTTAAAGGAAATTATCACGGTCATGGTGATTCCTTTCTGATAGAAGCAGGAAGCGGTGCCTTGACCATGGGTGAACCAAGCAGTCCCGGAGTAACAGAAGGAACTGCTAAAGACACGCTGAATGCGAATTACAATGATCTGGATTCCGTAAAGAAACTGGTGGAAGCCAACAAAGACGATATGGCTGCCATCATCCTGGAGCCGATCGCCGGGAATATGGGATGTATTCCTCCGAAAAAAGGATTCTTAAAAGGATTACGTGAGCTGTGTGATGAACACAACATTGTTCTCATTTTCGATGAAGTTATGACCGGTTTCCGGGTAGATTTCCAGGGCGCTCAAAAAATATATGACGTTACCGCTGATATGGTGACTTATGGCAAGATCATCGGTGCCGGACTGCCGGTTGGTGCTTATGGTGGCAAAGAAGAGATCATGGATTATGTAGCCCCATCAGGACCCGTATATCAGGCGGGAACATTATCCGGAAATCCGCTGGCAATGGCAGCCGGTTTTACCCTGCTTAAAAAGCTGAAGAACAATCCTCAGGTGTATGAAGAGCTCGAGAAAAAGTCATCGGTATTGGCGAATGGAATTGGGCAGATCCTAAGTGATCATGACATTCCCTATACCATAAACCGTGTAGGTTCTATGGTTGGAGTGTTTTATTGTGAAGGTCCGGTAGAGACCTTTGATGATGCTAACAGAACCGATAAAGAACTCTTCGGCAAGATCTTTCATGGAATGTTGAAGCGAGGAGTGCATTTGCCACCTTCACCATTTGAAGCATTCTTCCTCAGTAATGCTTTAACAGCAGAAGACATCAGTAACACACTTACGGCTTTTGAAGAGACGATTACCGAAATTTAAATTATGAAATCGAACGTATCAGGAATTTAAAATTAGGTTTTTGGATATTCCTCAAGCCCAATTTGAAATTTTTCATTTTGAATTCCAGTTTAACTGGATAAGTTTGTTTCACCCTTGATCTTTTCATACTCTTCATCATTCGGCTCCCAAAGCTCGATCTTGTAGCCATTGGGATCCATGATCCAACCGAATTTTCCGTATTCCAGAACTTCCATTTCTCCGACAATTTCAACACCCTCTTTCTCCAAGACCTTCAATAACTCCTCCAGGTTTTCAACCCGATAATTGATCATGGCATCTTTATGACTCGGATCAGTGTATTCCGTCTTTTCGTCAAAAATACTCCATGCTGTATATCCTTTTTTGGATCTGTCTTCGGCATGTCGCCATTCAAAAGTGCCTCCATATTTTCCGCTTTCGATCCCCAGATGTTCTCTATACCATTGTTGCGTTTCTTTTGGATTTTTTGCTTTTAAAAATACACCGCCAATTCCTGTTACTCGCTTCTTCATAGTATCGGTTTCACTTTAGATGTGATTCGTTGTCTGATAGCAACTGAAATGTATGCCTTCCTATAGGGAAAATTCGGATTTATTTATACAACCTTCATGTAGCAGAGCTATATATAAGCACTCACTCAATCGATTAACAACAAAGTCTCAAAAAAATGGGAAAACAAAGCGTAGATCTATCCAAACAAAAGATCAAAGTAGAAAATATAATCAGAAACCCAAGTCCGGGCCGATTTTATGAAGATGCCATAAAATTCGATTCCGGTTCGGCAATAAGTGACACGGGGGCATTGATAGTGCGTTCCGGTAAAAGAACGGGCCGCTCACCGGCCGATAAAAGAGTCGTTGAATCACCGGGAATTAAAGATGACATCTGGTGGGGCAAGATCAATATTCCGTTAGATGAACATACCTTTTTGATCAATCATCGAAGAGCAACCGACTATTTGAATACCCGGGAGAGACTATATGTAATAGATGGATTTGCCGGCTGGGATGAAAACTACCGGTTAAAAGTCAGAATCATTGCAGAACGGCCTTATCATGGTCTGTTTATGCACAATATGATGATCCGTCCAACCGAAGAGGAGCTGGATAATTTCGGTGAACCTGATTTTGTGATCTATAATGCCGGTAAATTTCCGGCCAATACATTTACTGAAGGAATGACATCGGACGCCAGCGTTGATGTTAACTTCGAAACGAACGAGATGGTAATATTGGGAACAGAATATGCCGGCGAGATGAAGAAAGGGATCTTTACTGTCATGCATTATTTAATGCCCAAAAAAGACGTTCTTTCCATGCACTGCTCGGCAAATGAAGGTGATAAGGAAGAAGACGTAGCACTCTTCTTTGGCCTGTCCGGTACAGGTAAAACTACACTTTCAGCTGATAAAAGCAGACAACTTATAGGTGATGATGAACACTGCTGGAGCGAAGAGGGCATCTTCAATATTGAAGGCGGTTGCTATGCCAAGACCATTGATCTTTCTGAGGAAAAAGAACCGGAGATCTTTAGTGCCATAAAATATGGTACAGTTCTGGAAAACGTGGGCTATGATCCTGAAAGCCGAAAAGTGGATTACAGCGATGTTTCTATCACTCAGAATACCCGGGCTTCCTATCCGATCGAATATATCGATAACGCGAAGATCCCATGTGTAGCTGGTCATCCGAAGAACATCATATTTTTGACCTATGATGCCTTCGGAGTATTACCACCGGTCAGTAAGTTAAGTCCTGAGCAGGCCATGTATCACTTTATAAGTGGCTACACGGCTAAAGTAGCAGGAACAGAAGTAGGCGTTACCGAACCTGAAGCTACTTTCTCCGCCTGTTTTGGAGCCGCATTCCTGGCATGGCCTCCGGCTAAATATGCCGAAATGCTGGCCGAAAAAATGCGCAACCACGACACAAAAGCTTGGCTTGTCAATACCGGTCTGACCGGAGGGGCTTACGGCAAAGGTTCACGTATAGACCTGAAAAGTACCCGGGCTATCATACAAGCGATTCATGAGGGTAAACTGGATGAAGTAGAAACAGTACAGGATGAGGTGTTTGGCTTTGAAATACCAACTTCCTGCCCTGAAGTATCATCTGAGATCTTGCAGCCCCGAAACACATGGGAGAGTGACAATGAATACGATGTTCAGGCTGCTAAATTGGGTAAACTGTTCGATAAGAACTTTGAACAGTATAAAGCAGACAGCAGCGAGGAGATCATTAATGCGGGACCTAAATTTGCTGTAGAGGCTTGACTCAGATCGATCTGCTCTAAGTAATAACTGAGGAGCAGTAATTTTACTTACTAATAATTCAGATCCGTTGGTTTGTATTTTCAAGCTGGCGGATCTTTTTATTTTGGGATATAAATGCTAAAGATCTTCGTCTGAAACCCGGGGCTTATTAAGGGATCAATTTAAATGATCTTGCCTTTTTAGTAGCTTTACTTCGACGGGAAACCTCCAGTTTTTCATATAAACCGGAAAGATGAGTTTTAACCGTGTTGACCGAAATAGAAAGTGTATCAGCTATTTCCTGATCAGATCGTCCCTTAGCTAACTCTTCAAGCACAGTCAGCTCTTTTTTAGTCAAATTGAAAGACTTTACAGCAGATTCGTTTCTTTTGAATGGCTTTTCTGCTTTCTCAATTGTCGAAACAGAAGTAAGCTTTTTCCCCATCCAAATTCCTGAGCCAATTAATAATATTACCAGGATACCAAGGTATAGTTCTCCCGGTACAAGGTTTGTTGACAAATAAAATTCGATCATATATAGGATCAGGGCTGCCACTCCAAGTGCTGCACCATAGATCCAAATTGAATTACGCATTTAGCTCCCGCTTTGATTCTTTATCTAAGATACAAACCTGTTAAAAAAGGATGCATTAAAATAGTCTTATCTGATTCCATGCCAGAGTGTTGGGAATTATGTTAAAGACCTATGCATCTTCCAGGTTTTTCTAAAGAAGTGATTCAGGATTGAGTCCTTTCAGATCATCAGCTACGAATTTCCGTCCTTCGCGTACCAGTTCACCATCCAGATATACATTGGCGCCGATGCAAACGAGATCCCAGTGGATATTACTGGAGTTTCCGTTAGGAGCCACTTCGTAATCTTTGCCGAGCGTGAGATGATTCGAGCCATAGATCTTTTCATCAAATAAAATATCATACATCGGGCTTTCGATCACCGGATTAAGTCCAAAGCTGAATTCACCAAATCGGCTGGCACCTTCATCTGTGTCCAGGATGTCTTTGAGCGCTTCGTTATTGGAAGAATCGAAATCCACTACAACGCCGTCTTTTACTTCCAGTTTTACAAACTCAAAAGGCTTACCCTGATAAACAGAAGGGGCATATGTGATGACTCCATTTACGGAATCCAAAACAGGAGAAGTGAATAGTTCACCATCCGGAATATTTCGCTTACCGAAGCAAGGAACCCAGTTCTGTCCTTTTACTGAGAACTTGATGTCGGTTCCTTCACCTTTGAGATGAATTTCGTCGGTAGCCCGTAATCTTTTTTCGAGCGGTTTCATGGCTTCTTCGAGCTGACCGTAATCCACTAAACAAGCTTTGTAATAAAATTCAGTAAATACACTTGTGGGCATTTTTGCATTCATGGCAAATGCCGGAGAAGGATAGCGCATAATGCACCAATTCGTATTATTGACTCGCTCATCAAAGTGAACAGGGTGCAGAAAGTGCTCTGAGTAAGCCTTGTTGGCCTCCTTACTGGCAAGGGAATTTTCGTAGATATTCTGAGAAGCCCTGATCCCGATAAAGGCATCCATCTGTTTCATGAGCGGGAGCTGATCAACCTTAGCCTGATTTTTCCAAAATCCCTCATCCCCATTTTCGATCAGAATTCGTTGCGTCTCGGCATCTTCGATCTTGATGAACGGGTGTGCATCTTTTATCCGGATCTGATCTACCAAAGCCCTAAGAAGGTCAATACCATTCAACCCAATAAGCTGCACCATTACATTTTGTCCTTTCTGGACTTCGGTGCTGTGTTCAAGAATAAGCTTTGCCAGTTGTTGATCGTGTTCTGAAGTCATGTGGAAATCGAAAGTTAAATGTTTTGAATTACGAATTTTCTGATGGAAGTTACAGGAAATAGAGGTTAGTTATGAAGAGAAAGGACAGGTCAAAAATAGATTCCATATCACTGCATTTCTATAACCTCATTGCAAAGAGCAATTTCAGTGGGGTCGTTAGAGGCAATAAATATGAGTTTCCCGGCTTCAGATGCTTCCCGAACGATCCGGGTTACCAATTCATGACCCTTTTCATCCAGATTTGAGCCCGGTTCATCCAGCATTAGCACCTGTGGATCTCTTACAAGGGCTGAGGCTAGTTTGGCTCTCTGTTGCTGCCCCGTAGAAAGACTCCCGTAAAGCTGATCTTTGAGGTGAGTGATCTGTATTCGTTCCAGCAATTCGGTAAGGTCATTTTCATGGGCTGTATTTCCGCCTGCTTCAATTAAAAACCGGAGATTTTCGGTCACCGAAAGTTCGGCATATAAATTTATATATGGAGCCGTAAAACCGATCTTGGCTTTGAGTTCTTTTTGATTCATCAGGTGTTCATCCTCTTTCCATAAAATAGAACCTGATGTCGGGCGTAGTAAAAATGCCAGGCATTTCATTAGCGTGGATTTTCCGCTTCCATTTGCTCCGGAAATCCCAAGAATGCCATTTTCATGCTCAAAACTAAGTGATGAAAAAATGGTGTGACGGTTAAATTTTTTGGTCAGATCGTCGACTTGCAGTGAAATCATGCTCTAAAGGTAGTAAGTTTATGATTAATAAGAATTAGTAATCAATTCATAAAATTTGAAAACATTAATACATTTACTAAATCCTTAATTGTATTGCGACTCCGCAGGCTTTATTTTCAGTAAAATTTAAAAGCAAATATGCATCAATCCGTAGAAAATATAATTGACAAACTGGTAGGAGCGGTGAAAGCCGACAAAGCCTATTATTCTCTGAAAGATTTTCTTTCGGCTGGATTTCCGTCTTTTATAGTGGAAAGGATCAGGATTGAAGTAAATGAAAAGCTTAAAACACAATTTGAGCTGAAAGAAACAGAATGGTCTGATGTAGAAAAGCCACTTGTAAAAGATGCCTGGAAAGATTTTCAGGCTTCAATTTTTGCCAACTCCCGTATCCCCAAAGAAAATTTTTATGCGATCACAAGTCAGGTTGTTACTGATATTGTGAAGGTGTACCTGGAACCTCGCCAGCATATGGCCGAGTATATTTATAAAGGTGAAGAAGAGCTGGATTATGAGGAACTGCTGAACAGGACGGAGAAGCTCACCATTTACAAGCATTTTGGGAGAGCCATTCCCCTGTATATGCGAAAGCGCGGGCTGAAAACTTTAGACAAGAAGCGCTGTAAACTGCTTATCCATAACCTTGATGCCAATTTAGTAGCCTCCTATACTGCCAAAGAGTGGGCGCAGGTACTGGAACTTTTATTCACTTTATTTGGCGGAAAGATCGATGCTAAGCTTATTCAGTATTTCTTTGAAGACAAAGGATTATACCTGACTGCTAAAGCCTTTAACGAACTGGACGAAGAGATCACTAAAGAGCGTTTTGTTGAGATCCTTTCCTATCCGGATCTGCTTGATGTAAAACTGCAAGAGAAATTTCGGGATCAATTCCGTGAAGAACTTATTGCCCAACAGAACCGGTTTGACCAGCCTGATGAGGAAGAAGTGGAACAGATCGATGAAAAAGAACAGCGATTGCTAGACAGCTTTTTTGGAGACTACAGTGAAACCGGCCCTCAGATGACAGATGAGGAGTCTTTTAATGCTCTGTTCAAATCAGAGAAAAAAGACAAAGCCATTTTTGAGGAATTTGAAGAAGCTCCTGATGCTGAAGAAATTTCAAAAGGACTGAAATCCGGCGAGCAAACAGATGAGATCAAGAAATTCCGTCAGAATTTAGTTACCGTATTGGATCAGGCGGCACATTCCTTCAAGAACCTTTCTAAAGAAGAGCAGAAAAAAGAAGAAGAGAAAAAGAAGAAAGAACGGGCAGAAAAATCAAAGCCCGGGAAAAAAGCCTCGGAGAAGAAAGAGAAAGAACAGGAGACTGAGGCAGATGAGGAGCTGGATTCTCTGATTGCAGATGAAGTTGATGAGAATCTGATCGAAGAGGATTCTGAAGATGGGGGTGGGCCCATGTGGCAACAATTTTTACGGCCTGACCAAATGGATGTTCTCATGGGAGGTAAAAAAACCACAGATGAAGAGCTGTTGATGGATGAAGAAACGCTTGTAGAAAGCATTGTTGATGATGATGAAGAAGATATCCAAAGTATTGACGAAGGAGACATTGATCCTCCTGAGTTGAGTGAATTCATAGGTGGTCAGGAAAAGCTTTTTAAGAAAGAAATTTTCAAAGGGAAAAAGAAAAAGTATACTGAAGCACTCAGTGAAATTCAGGAATTGAGTTCTTGGGACGAAGCCTCCGATTTTCTCGAAAAGAATGTATTTTCACCGAATGAAGTGGATATGTTTTCAGAAACAGCAGTAGAGTTTACTGACAAGCTTCAGACATATTTTGATGAATTTAAAACTTAACCAATAGTTATTTATGGCCTCCAATCCAAGAGTAGAACGACTCCAGAAATTACGAGAAGAAGCACTAAAAGGCGGTGGAAAAGCCCGTATCGAAAAACAGCACGAAAAAGGGAAGTTGACCGCACGCGAGCGCATCGACCTGTTGTTGGATAAAGGATCGTTCGAGGAAATTGATAAATTTGTAACCCACCGAAGTACTGCGTTTGGACTCGAAAAACAACAAATACTGGGTGATGGTGTTGTAACCGGATTAGGTAAAATTCACGGACGTCCCGTATACGTTTTCAGTCAGGATTTTACGGTTTTTGGCGGATCACTTTCAGAGACTCACGCTGAAAAGATCTGCAAGATCATGGACCTGGCTATGAAGAATGGTGTTCCTATCATTGGGTTGAATGATTCAGGTGGAGCTCGAATTCAGGAAGGAGTGTCTTCTCTGGGTGGTTATGCAGAGGTATTCTGGAGAAACAGCATGGCCTCCGGAGTTATACCTCAGATATCAGCAGTGATGGGGCCATGCGCAGGAGGAGCTGTGTACAGTCCGGCGCTTACCGATTTTATTTTTATGGTTGAAAATACCAGTTACATGTTTGTGACCGGTCCTAATGTGGTGAAGACAGTTACTCACGAAGAAGTGACTTCAGAGGAATTAGGCGGAGCATCTACGCATAGCACAAAATCGGGAGTATCCCATTTTTCTAGTGCTAATGATGCGGTTTGTTTAAATGATATCAGAGAATTAATGAAGTATGTTCCTCAAAATTGTGAGGAAAAGGTGCCGATGATCGAATCCAAGGATCCGGATTCAGCAAAAGCTAAAGCTCTGGAGAATCTGGTTCCGGCTAATCCTAACAAGCCCTATGATATTCATGACGTAATTGGCGGGATCATGGATAAAGATTCATTCTACGAAGTCCATAAAAATTACGCTGATAACATCGTGGTTGGGTTTGCACGCCTTGGCGGACGAAGTGTTGGGGTAGTGGCAAATCAACCGCTTTCACTCGCCGGGGTACTCGATATTGATGCTTCGCTGAAAGGAGCACGTTTCGTTCGCTTTTGTGATGCCTTTAATATTCCATTGGTTGTATTTGAAGATGTCCCCGGTTTCCTCCCCGGAACCGATCAGGAGTGGAATGGAATTATTAAACACGGTGCTAAGCTACTCTACGCTTTTTGTGAGGCTACGGTTCCTAAAATGACCGTTATCACGCGTAAGGCTTATGGTGGCGCTTATGACGTAATGAATTCGAAGCATATCCGTGCAGATTATAATGTGGCCTGGCCAACATCTGAAATTGCAGTAATGGGAACCAAAGGAGCAGTGGAGATCATCTTCCGTAAAGAAATTGGGAAAGCAGATGATCCCGAAGCCAAACAAAAAGAATTGGAAGATGAGTACAGCGAAAACTTTGCCCATCCATACCTTGCTGCTGGAAGGGGCTTCATCGATGATGTGATCTTACCATCTGAAACCCGCGAAAAACTGATCAGACAACTCGAAGCAGCTCAAAATAAAGTAGATACTGTGCCGAAGAAAAAGCACGATAACCTGCCGCTTTAACTAAGTATTAAAGTTTGGACTATGTATCAGATAATATTCCGAAATCTTTCCTGAAGGAGGCTAAGTAATTTATTTGTCTTTTTTGACCAATAGATTAATAAATCAGTTTTAGTTAAATTTGATATAATCAAGAATAAATTGATGATTAATGGCGATTCAAGTAGATCTTAAAAAGGAACAACTTCAACAGCTTTGCAAAAAGTTTACTGTAAAAGAGTTATATATATTTGGGTCAGCTATTACACAAGATTTTTCTGAAGATAGTGACCTTGATTTCATTGTTAAATTTGATCGTCTGGGGTATGAAGGTGCATTTGATCAATTTATTGATTTTAAAACAGAACTCGAGCAAATCTACGATCGCCCGGTTGATTTATATCACTTGAAAAAGTTTAGAAATTCTATCTTTCAGCAAGAAGTGGAACGAACGAAAAAGTTACTTTATGCAGCATAAAACCCAAAAGCTGCTTCTTGACATTAGCCTTGCCTGCAATGAAATAACCGGCTTTATTGCTGGAAAAAGTTTTGAAGACTTTCAAGAAGATCGCATGTTACAATTAGCTATTGAGAGAGAATTTGAAATTGTTGGAGAAGCATTACATAGAATATCCAGAATTGAGGAAGATAAATTATCCCGAAAAATTACTGAGTATCGTAAAATCATTGACTTTAGAAATATTATTGCTCATGGGTATGATATTGTTGATGAAGCCGCCATCTGGGATTTTGCGGTTAATCGCGTTCCGGAATTGCTAGAAAAAGTAGAAGAATATTAGTCCTTAAAAGGTAACCGCCGAAGAAAAAGCACGATCCCTTGCTACTATAATTTACAATGGAATAATTAATAGCGATCTCATAAAACATTAATTATACTATTTTCTAAATAAGCTTCCGTAAGGTAGGAAGGGTTGTTTTAATGAGGGAATAAGTTCAATATAAACAGCTTTTTTAAGCTCTAATTAAACATTTAGAATTCAATAATTTAAAATTCCCTTATCAACCCTTTCACCAACTTCGCAAAAACATCTTTTTTCTTATCAGCGGCTTCTTTCACTTCTGCGTGATCTAATTTTTGGTCGATAACACCGGCAGCTGCATTGGTGATGAGCGATATAGCGGCTGCTTTAACTCCGAGTTTGGCCGCTTCGGTGAGTTCAGGAGCGGTACTCATTCCAACGGCATCAGCGCCCATTTTGCGAAAGGCACGAATTTCAGCTTTTGACTCATAATGTGGACCTTTGCAGAAAAGATAAGACCCCATTTGAGTTTCGATACCGAGATCCCGGGCAATTTTTTTTACTTGCCGGGCATATTTCTCAAAGTTAGAATCCCAGGTATGAAGTGCCGGCTCAGAGACCATGAAATACTGTTTCAATATGCTATCAATGATCATAAGATCACCTACGCGATAGCGTAAATTAATACCGCCCGCTGCATTGGAGATGATGAGTTTGTTTACACCAAAAGCTTTTGCAAGCTGCACGGGAAGCACGGTTTTAGAGAAGTCATGCCCCTCATAATGATGGAAACGGCCTGAAAAAGCCAGAACAGTTTTACCCTCTATTTCACCAACAATAAGAGAGCCTGAATGCCCTTCTACTGTGGATTGAGGAAATGAGGGAATATCACCATAAGTTATGGAATCAGCGTTTTCGATCTCATCTCCAAAACTACCCAGGCCGGAACCAAGGATAACGGCTGAATCTATTTGTTCAGGAAATCCGTGTTCGGTTAAAAAAACTTTTATGGAAGTGATATGATCAGGAAGGGACATGTGATTCTACGTTTTCTGTACTGTATCCGGTTTTTTCATTGTACCCCGTCAGTTTAAATAACGGATTTTTATCTTCGTGGTAAGTTAAGATAGTATAGCCTTCCTTGAAAGCAAGATCGGTCAATTCCTCCCGGCGCTGCTGACTCACTTTTGGTTCGAAATCATATTTAGCAGCATACTTTCGGTTTATGGAACCTTTAGTGCCGATAACATCACCGGCTTGCATGTATTTCTGATCTCCGTCATTAAACAGTAGGACTTGATGAAATTCGGTGTGTCCACCAATTTTTTGAACTTTTATATCAGGATATGGCTCATCTTCCTCATCCAGAAAATTTAGGTCACCTTTGGCATCCAGAAAAGAGATGAATTCCGTTTTTTCAGCATCATAATATTCATCCATATCGATAACTTTTTCCCAGCCTTTTTTAGAGACCCAGATCTTAGCTTCCGGAAAGGTGAGCTCCCAATATCCACTTTCACGATGCGCCAACCCTCCAATGTGGTCGTAGTGTAGATGACTAAGAAAAATATCTGTGATATCGAATTCCGTTAGCCCTTGTTTATCGAGATTATCACAGATAACATCAGGTCCTGTATCTTCGCCAAATTCCCCGATACCACAGTCAAAAAGATAATTCCGTTCCGGGGTATGAATCAGAAAAGGGTTCAGAGAAAGCTTGAGTGCACCTTTAGCAGCTGGATCATCCCGATCGATGCGAACAAATTTTTTATCGAGTCCAACGGAGAAAGTGCCCTCGTAAAGTGCTGAGGCGTATGTATTTTTAGAATTTGTCAATTAATTTCTTTCATAGTTACAAAGTTAAAAGTGACTGAGTTATAAAGAGGATATGAAGCTGCTCATCATGCGTTCGACTTCTCTGGTGTCTTCGTAAATTTCATTAAATAAGCTTTCTTCTAAGAAACCAAGATTATAGGATACTCCTAACTCCGTTTCCAATTCAAATAATGATCCCATGCTGATATTGAGGAAGCGACGAAATTCTTTTTGGGATCTTCTTCCAAACCCTTCTGCAATGTTAGCAGGAATCGAGACAGAACTTCTTCGAATTTGAGAAACCAGACCAAATTTTTCAAAATCGGGAAAGTTTTCTACAGCTTGATAGACATTAGTGACCAAAGTCATCGACTTTTGCCAAACCTTTAAATCCCGATGTGTCTTAACCATCACTTTGTGCTCTGTTACTTATACACTCTGTCACTTATCATTCTTCTGCTCGAACCTCTCATAAGCATTAATAATATCTCGCACCAGCTTGTGGCGTACCACATCTTCTTCGCCTAAATACACAAAGTCAATTCCGTTGATCTCCTGAAGTATTTTCTGGATGGAGATCAGTCCGGATTCTTGTCGGCGGGGGAGATCAGTTTGGGTGATATCCCCGGTAATGATCGCCCGGCTGTTAAAGCCGATCCTGGTTAAAAACATTTTCATTTGTGTGTTCGTGGCATTTTGAGCCTCATCAAGTATCACAAAAGCATTATTGAGCGTTCGTCCCCGCATATAGGCGAGGGGAGCGATCTCGATCACATTTTTAGTAAGGTGAAGTTCAAGTCGGTCGCGATCGATCATATCCTCAAGGGCATCGTATAACGGCCGAAGATAGGGATCGATCTTTTCTTTGAGGTCACCCGGCAAAAAGCCAAGGTTTTCTCCTGCTTCAACGGCAGGCCGTGCCAGGATGATCTTACGTACTTTACGATCTTTAAGTGCCTGCACAGCCAATGCAACGGATGTGTACGTTTTCCCGGTACCGGCCGGACCAATGGCAAAAACAATATCATTTTCAATAGAAGATTGGACAATCCTTCGTTGTCCTGGAGTTTTGGCCGTAATAGCTTCACCATTGTGAGTATGGATGATGGTATCGCCTGTAGTATCATCGAGACTACGGAACTGAGGCCTGCGAGCCGTACTTTCTCCGGATTTCAAATTGACCAAAGTGTTAACATCATCTTCTGCTACTTTACTCTTACGGTCCAGCAGCTCGATCATTCCTTCGATCACTTTGGTGGCTGTTTCTACTTCTTCCACCGGTCCGGTTAGCTTAACACGATTTCCACGAGCGGTGAATTTTGTTTCAGGGAAGGCTTTATCAAGTGCTATGATGTTATGATCATGCAGCCCAAAAAGAGACATGGGGTCAGCACCCTCTAATTCGATGATTTTTTCGATAAGTTGTTTTTCTTCTTCTATGGCTATAAAATTTTTGTGAAACTGATCCTTAAAGATAAGAATTTAGCAACAGAAATGATGTGAGATGCAAGCAGAACTCAATAAATGGAGATCGTTCTATTTGAGCTTTGCAGTAAGCTCTTCTACACGGGCTGTGATATTTTCAGCACTGAAAACACTGCTTCCTGCTATTAAAATATCCGCTCCGGCTTTGGCTACTTTTTTAATGTTCTTGAGGTTCACCCCTCCATCAACTTGTATGAGAAAACTAAGTTCTTTTTCTTCTCTCATTTCTGCCAAAGTTCGCAGTCTGTTATAGCTGTTGTCAATAAAACTTTGACCTCCAAAACCCGGGTTCACGCTCATGATCAGCACCAGGTCAACATCAGCTAACACAGGTTCAATGTTAGATAATGGAGTGGCAGGATTTACAACAACACCTGTCATTAACCCATATTTTTTAATGTTCTGAATTGAGCGATGTAAATGCGGGCAGGTCTCATAATGAACAGAGATAAGGTCGGCTCCGGCTTCCACAAAATTCTCCACATAGTCATCAGGATTTTCGATCATTAAATGTACGTCAAGAAATGCTTCGGGCGCCGCTTTTTTTGCTGCTTTAACAACGCTGGGACCAAAACTGATATTAGGCACAAAATGCCCATCCATAATGTCACAATGAATCCAGGAAGCTCCCCCTTTGATCGCATCTTCAATGTCTTTTCCTAGTTTAGAAAAATCTGCGGCTAAAATTGACGGTGCTAAAATAGGAAGTTCAAAATTCATTTATTCCTGGTTGTTATTATTAGGTTGATCATTTAATGAGTCGGGAATGGAAGGATTAAGAGAATCGGGACGAGTACCGGTTGAGTCTATAATGATGGCTCCTCCTTCACTTTCTTCCTCTACTTCAAAGCGTTCTGATATTACTAAAGTTAGCGTTTCTCCTTCTCGAAGTGATCCTTGTCTGGGTGAATAATCTAGTACTGTATTTGGTACTATATCCCTGGTTGGTCGGAATTGAACTTCACCGACATTCAATCCTGCTCTTCTTAACTCAAGTTGAGCTTCAGGGAGCCTTAAGCCTACAATGTCCGGCACCTCTACCATTCTTTCTCCTAACCCGTCACTCACTATCAAGTCAACAGTAGTTCCCTTGTCAACAGTGGCACCGGCGGGAATTGATTGACGAAGGATGACATTTTTAAAGCGTGAAGACTCGTAGCTGCGGCTCCCCACCTGTAATCCATAGTTTTGAAGCTGAAGTTCTGCATTACGTAAATTCAGATCTACCACATCGGGTACTTCAACGGTTGGCTTTACTTCTGTATTAACGGTGAGATAAATTTTCCTGTTGGGTTTCACGATACTTGAAGCACCGGGGGCTTGGTCTAACACATAATCGGCGGGATATCCTGGGTTTGATCGGCGTTCATTGATCTCAAAACGAAGCCCATAGCTTGTTAATAGGTCTCCTGCCTCCTCCATAGTAACTTTGGTGACATCTGGTACAGTAATTCCCTCGTTATAATTGGTATAAGAAGGCATGAAGAGTGTATCTGCCATTAAAAGAGAAACCGCACCAAAAACTATAAGTGCGAAACCTCCGATATAAAAATATTTATTGGTAAAAATATACTTTAGCATATCCATAAAATAAGAGAACTATTAACCGGTTAAAAGTGCCAGATGACTGAAAACTGTTCCAGCTGCATTAAATTTGTCTCAGTCTCGATCCTGCTGTTTTTAAGCTGAACCGTAAACAAAGCATCAAAGGCTGAAACTACATGATTTACCACTAATAGTTTGAGGATGTTCCCGGCAACCCGGTAGTTTTGGTTAAATTCATACGCACGGTCTCTGCCTTCATAAAATAATTCAAAAGGTTCATCCTCGCCGTTCCAAAAGTATCTATACATAGAAACATCCTGATTTGGGGCTGTTGTAACTTCACTGTACCAATCCCGCCACCCCGGCTGATATTGATAATATTTGCTGATCAGCTCGTAATATTGCTGAGATCCGTAATCAGGTAATTCGTGGGAAAAATTACTTCCAATCCTGTTTTTGAAATAAAAGGGGGTTGAATTTTCAACATTTCTCAATGTTGAGATCGAAACCTGACTCCAGTCATCCTTCGTGTTATTCCAGTTTGGGCTTTGGCCCTGAATCTGACCCTGAAGCGTTTGCCACCCATTGTTCAGGTTGTGCTGCTGGGAGTAGTTAACTAGCCATTCAGCGTACGCTACAACACTCCAGTTGCTATGGGTGAATTGCTCGTAAGCTTCTTCTTGTTTTCGCGCTTTTGCATTTCTGTCGAGATGATAAATGAGACCCACAACTTCTGTTGCAAAATATACTCCTGCCCGAACCCACTTACCGTTCAAAGCCTGTCCGGAACCGGGGACTAATGCAGACGCTGCAAATGCTACACCGGGTTTGGTTCGGCTAGCATTCAAAAGTGTACCATTTTCATTTCCATTATTTTGATACCTAAAGTCGGAAATATGAATTTTATCAGTGATCACTTCTGGCTGTTTAGCTTCCTTAAAAAACCCATTACTGAAACTGCTTAAGGACTGAGCATTTATTGAGAAGGGAAGAAACAGAAATAACCATCCTATAAAGATCAATTTTCTCATAACAGTTCAAAGTCAAAAGTTAAGCCAAAGTGAAACAGCAGCTCTCGTCCATAAGTAACCTGATTACTTTGGGAATTTGTAATGAAATCATCCGGAAGTGTAAGTGTAAAGCGATTGAATCCATAGGAAGTACTTACAAAAAATTTAAGCGGGAATAAATAGTATCCGTTCATAGCAACCCTGAGTTCAGCGCCAATTCCTGATTTCAAATTGTTCCCGGTATCATAAGGGCTTCGCCATCCGTTACCGGCCTCAAAAAAGAAACGGGCAAAAACCTTATCGAAAGTATAGGGTCCGGCTTGCTTGTTGATACCCCTGTAGATCGGTGCAAACCAAGACAGGCTTGTAAAGGCTGTAGAGCTGCCTCCAAGGGCGAAATACGGATAACTTCGCATTCCCAGAAACCCGCCTACATAATCAGTATAGAATGAATCATCGGGACTGTTAAAGTAGTGGAATCCACGTATGCGGGCCTGAAAAGCCTGATCACCCATAGTCTTAAAACCGTAGCGGAGATGTAATTCGGTAGAATGATTACTGGAACTTGCAAATATCGGTTTTAAGGTACCGTCCTCGATCTCGTATTCTTCCAAGAGCTTTGAGGGTTGAAATTGATATCGTAAATATCCTTTCAGACCAAGTGGGGCAATATCGGCATCGTTGGAATAGGTGTAGTAATCGAAAGTATAGGAAGTTGAAAGTGTTGTTCCTTTGAAATACTGAGATGATGAGCCGCTCACTTGTTGCTTTAATTCCCTTGAGTAAAAGTCGTCGGTTGAGACGGTGTAAGGACTGTAAGAAATTCCTAATTCGAGCAGACTTCTGCGACTCAGTTTACTTCTGAAGAATAGCCCTGCTTCCCAGATATCATAAGCGATATCGGTGGTGGTGGTATCGGGAAGACAAGAGGTACAGGGAAACTCCTCAATTGACAATCCATCCGCTACATTCCTGCGCATGTTATAGATCTCAACTGCTACCGTTGGCGACCAGCTTCTTTCAATGAAAGGGAGCCCGCGGTGTTCAAGGATCAGAAAAGCATCACGATCGAGACTAAATAATCGGTCAGGACGGAAAAAGCCGCCGATACTTTCTGTTGGCTGAGAGGCAACACCTAGCATCAGTCCACCAAAAAGGCTTAGCTTGTCGATCACATCCCGGGAGGAAAAATATACTCCTGGTTTGATATCACGGAGCAGATTGCGTCCTAAATTTCCAAATTCTCCATTTTTAATAAGTGCCCCATTATTCCCAAACTCTTTAGAATAATTATCAAAGCGCAAAACCGGGAAAAAGCTGAATCCCGTGTATGTGTCTTCATATTCTCTAAAAGTCCGATCCTGATCTTCGCTCAGATTGTTTAGCGTATATTGATAGCTTCCGGTATCTGCAATGGCAAGTATTTCACTGGAAAACTCCGACAGATCAGAATCATCAAATTCATTTAATTTATTGATGTAGTCCAAGTTACCGGACGGGACCTTAATGTCATCTGAATAAACAGGCTCGTATAAACCAAAATCAGAGTGAGATAAAAGTTCATCTTCGCTAGCCTTTTTGATCTTGTAGCCATCGGCTTCATACTCTGAAAAATAAAGTTGTCCTTCAGTACTAATAGAAGGCATGAAAGCTCCACCGATCACGGCCGTTAATTTTTGAGGTTCTCCACCATTCAGGTGCACTCTATAGATGTTGAAGATTCCCTCTATATTTGATGAGTAATATAGATAATCTCCATTTGGCCCGGGGTGAGGATCACGATAATCAATGAACGGGTCACTTAAAAAAGGAGAGCTTTTATTCAACTCAAGATCATAAACATGAATATTTTGATTACTCAGATCGGATGTTGCGTAATAGATCTTAGAACCCTCAGAATTCCAGGCCGGAGTGGAAACCGTTTCTCCATTTTGGAAGTCGGTAAGTTTTAGAACCGAATCAGGGTGATCTGGATAAAGCAATACAAGATTTTGAGTACCTTTTTCATATTGAACAGCCGCTATTTTATCTCCTTTTTTGTTCCATGCCGGAAATTGAATTCTGCCACTGTTTGTAAGTCGGTCACTTTCTTCTGATCGCAGATCATAGATAAAAATATCCCGGTAACGCTCACCGTATTTATTTTTCTTATTTACGGAATAAGCGATCTTATTTCCATCAGGAGAAAATGAAAAGGAAGTTTCCAGAAAAGAGATAAGTGGGCCTTCAGAGCTAATAAAATGTTTTTCTTCTCGGAATTCCGACTGATCATTGAGGGCAATTTCGGTTTCCTCTCCGTCTGAATCTTTCAGATAAAGTGACATCAACCCAAAATCTAAGCCTTTGTTTGAGAGATAGGCAAGGCTATCATTGTTGGGAGATAACTGAGGGTAGAAGTTATAAAAACCGGAAGCTTCTGCAGTTTTAGAAGGCGTAGGATTGATGCTTTCTACTCCTGTTTTATAAAATTCTTTTCGCTCTTTGATCCAGTCATTAAATACTTCATTACCTGAAATACCAGTGGCAATTTCAATGGCTTCAGCTACAGAATAAATTCCTTTCTGGCCCAAGGCTTCGGTGATTTCCCTAAGGACCTCATCACCAAAACGATTGGCTAGATAGATAACGAAAGCGAACCCCTGATTATAAACAGTTTCCCGTTCCAGGCTGTTTTTTGAAGAAAAGGTTCCCATTTCATCCAGAGAAAAATAAGTATCGGATAAAATACGGGTACGTAATATCATATCCCGGTGACTGTCCCAGGTCTCATAGTACAGCCCAGCAGTTTGATATTGTGCCGTTCCCTCGGCCAGCCATGCCGGAACATTTACAGTGGCAAAAGGCATGGTGAGGATCCCATTTGGGAAACCGTAAAGCACATCAGGGCGCCGAACATCTTCATAAGAAAGCCATTGCAGATAAAATGCCGGGATCTTTCTTGACCGCTTCATTCCTTTCTGGATCTGTACGATATGCACAAATTCATGAGCGATCACATTTCGAAGCCAGTTATGGGTACCGCGTAAAGGGGAGTCAAGGGCTGGAAGCCAGATATCAATTTTATTATCAAAAAAGTAGGCAGCCCCGTTGGAGTAATCCTCCCTGTCTTTCAGGATGATGCTGACTTTCTCCTCAGGTTCATACTGATATAGTTCCGTGATCGGTGAAAAGACTTCTTCTGCAATGCGGGAGGTAACCTGAGCCGAACGACTATTTCCTTCCTGAAAGTGAACCATAAAATGTTCACTTTCAATGGTATACCAGTCTAGATGGTTTTGAGGGTAGTCGTAGAAAGTGACATCGGTTTGTGCCACTACAGCTATAGGTAGTATGATAACGGCTGAAAGGAGACCCAATATACGTTTTAAATTCAGCATTAGTGAACTACCCCGATCTTAATAAGTTTGGTTGTGGTCTGCCCATCTACCGTTGCTTTAACTCGTGCTACATAACCGCCACTGGCCCAGTTTTGCGTACTTATATTGATCTCTTCGGGGCGGCCACCGGAAGTACTTACTGTTTGCTCAAATATAATACGACCACTCATATTTATTACTGTGATATCTACCGTTCCGCCGGGAGAAGCCAGCTCGAACCGGATGTTGGTGTTGTCTCCAGCAGGATTCGGCCAGTTATAGGTTTCTTCGTCATTCAAAATATTAAAAACGGAACCATTTTGTCCTTCATTGTTTTCTACCCGAGCAGAAACTTTATTATAAGTGGCATCCCCGTAACGTCCGGGCCATAGAATGGAAGATATATTATTGATCTTCCAGGATCTGAGTACACCCTGATGACTGATCGCAAACAATTCGTTATCTAAAATGAAAGGATGAATAGGTTGAGCTGTATTATTTTCAGACCTGCCTACATAGAGTGGAAATCCTTCGATCTCATTTCCGCGATCGTCGTATGCATACAAATTTAACGAGTATTCATCTTGTCCAGTGACAAAAGAAGCAATGGTACCATCATTGAACTCTGCGACAAGAGGGGTGCCGGTAAATTGGATTCCAGTCGGTGCTGTGATAGGGGTGTGATCCAGAAAGCCCCCTTTTATATTTTTACCCTCAATTTGATTGGCGGTACGATTTACCCATAGGAAATCGGCGTTGTCTAAGATTGCAGGCCAGTTTGCAGCAGTCTCTTCAAAAAGTATAACTGGAAAGGGCTCTTCATTATCAATAAGTGCAAATCTATCGTTTTCTATTACATAGAAATGGTAGTCTGAATCAAGTTGAATAATACCGGTATAAAGTCTGTTTGATACATTTTCGCTGAGATAAACTCCTGATGGCAAATTAGGAGTGAAGGTTACATGACCGTTTTCATAAGCTGTTGCTTGTGCACCGTTGATCCTTTCTGATTGCTGAAAAGGGGTATTCCTGAGCTGAAATACAGAACCGTCTGTTGTAAGTATTCCATCCCGGGAAAGATCTGCATGCAAGGTATCTCCGTTTTGCGAACTGATAAATCCTTTGTTTCTTTCATGGGAAGCTGTCCAGAGTGTGTCAAATTTCGTATTGGCTTCATTCCAGGTCAATGCCATGGAAGTTACTGTTGTTGAGGCAGAAGAAGGTTTATCAGAAAGTACGATGATATCATTACCGACAAATGGTTGCTGAACAGGAGTATCTTGCAAAATATACTGCTCCGTATCAGGATTAGAGAGATTGATCGCCTTGAGTGATTGTTGAGAAGGAATCAAAAGGAAAGTATCATTTTCTGTCACATAAACAGAAAGCGAAAGCGGAAAATAGTCGTAATAATCATCATTGAAGGTGAAATACTGCTCGTTGTCATTCAACTGAACGTTTATTGAGGAAGTATACTGATCACCGAAAGGTTCAGAAGATCGGATTCTAAAACTTGCTTCAGGTAGGTTTTCCGAAAAATCATAGAGTTCAAAAAAGGAGGGGGAACCGGAGTTACTGTTATTATTGGGTTGAGTATCAGGGCTAAATTCGTTTTCGTATAAACTGATCTCCCTGCCGGATTCCAGTATCACACGGTAGTCATTTCCTGCCCACCAAAAATCAAATGCAGTACCAAAGGCTGCGCTGTTATCCAGGGCTCCGGCTACAGGTTCTCCAATATCCTGAGCTCCATCCGCTTCTTCCAGATCAATTCCACGGCGAACAGGGTTTGCATTCACACGATCACTACTTAGCTGAGCATCGATCACGGCTTCATCAATATGCCAGATCAGAATTCCGCCATTTAGGTTTCTATCGTCAGCCGGATCGTTTTGATCTTCGCCGGTATCCAGGCCACCGGGCAGGCTAAAATCAAAATTTGAGGAATTCACAAAGGTTCCCGGCTCAAGGAGTTCATCAAACCCACCTTCCTGAAATACAAAAGCTTCATCCTGATTGGTGAACGTTTGATCGATCTCCGTGCCATCTGATTTGCGTATGGTGATGGTGATCCCGGTTTTATTAGGATCACGATGTCTGTTTTCGATCAAAAAATACTCGGATTCTGACAGTTCATACTTGGCGATACTGTTTGGTTGATTCAAAGAACTCGCAGGTAGTAAAATATCTCCGGTGGTATTTTCATCTATGATAAAGGGTGTTTGCCATCCTAAATAGATCTTTTCCCATGCAGAAGGTTCTGGAGGAAGTAAACCATTGTAAGCAAAAAATCCGGCGCCATCCATAAGTCCAAATCTGCCGATTCCGGGATCACCTGTTTCAGTATTAAAAAGATCAGGAAGTCCCAGATGACTTCCCAATGAAGCGATCAAAAGACCGTTGATGGAAAGCGGGAAAACAAATTCATTATCCTGAATATCCAAACCGCGACGTGATTCAGTTCTTGGAATGATCAAAGAATTTGTAATTCTGAACGCCCCATCATTAACCAGGAATCCATCGAATCCAGGTTCCCCTAGAAGGTCACTTAGATTACTTTTACGTAGATAAATTGAGGGAATATCGAGCGGGGTGATGTCTAGGTTGGTGCCGGTAAGTTCAATATCACGTCCAACCCCGGCATGGAAGATCACAAAAGCTGTGGTTTCAGGATCAAGGCCGGAAGCATCGAAATTATTTCCATTTTCTACTTGCTGCCAAGCGTCACGGGCAAGTTCGGCTATTTGTTCATTAGTAAATGTTTCACCGATCGGCGAGTATCCTTCCATCTTTTGTGGGAGACGGTAAAGATCCGGAAGAACCTGATAATTTATGGTTAATTGATTTCCGGAGGCTTTTTCGTAGTAATTTTTGGCAAATTCGAGATGGGCCTCGAAGTAATTTCTATCATGGGGAAGAGGGTCAATACTGAAATCATTAGCATTGCTTAGGTAGGGGAGGCCGTCCATTCCACCAGATCCAAAAAGGCCGGTTCCGGATGTAAGGCGATTCGTGTCCGGCTGAAATTCAACCATAATAGCAACTACATCTAAAACACCGGTAGCGTCTAAAGTGGAATTGAGCTGTATCTGTTGATCAGAAATAGCATGTGTACGCTGCACGGAAATGGTTTGTGCAGATACATCCTGATAATTAAATAGAAAGAGCATGCTAATACCTAACATGCTCTTTAGTAAAAGCTTCAATTTGGGCATGTATTAGAAATCAATGAGCAAGCTGAATCGCAGCGTATTTGCGAGTGGATGATCAGATTCAAGGGTTTTTATATAGCTGAAATCAACCCCAAAGAAATTGTACCTAAGTCCGGCACCAAAGGTGATGTATTCACGGTCTCCGTTCTGTGGATCTTCAAAGTAATAACCGCCACGCAAAGCGAATTGATCAGCATACCAGTATTCAATTCCTGCACCGACCATAAACTGCTGCATAAGACCGACCTCAACAGTATTGGTGCCGTCAAATCGTTCAAAGCTGCTCCATGAATTAAACAAGGCTTCTAAAGGTCCGGAAGCTACTATGGTTGTATCTGTGTTTCCTTGGTTATCTGAACTGTACTCTGCTTTGGTTCGGGCCATGATCTTGGAAATATCATTGGCAATGGTAATACGGTTAATTCCTTCATCATCAAGATCTAGGTCAAAAGCCCATCCAAACCGAAGAACAGTTGGAAGTGGATCTTTTTGAGCGTTATCAGTGTATTGGATCCCGGGACCTAAGTTGGAGAGGTTGGTTCCAAAACTGAACTTAGCTTCACGGCCACCAACAGCAAATGGGTCGGTACGATATAGGAAAGATAGATCAACGGCTACGCTGCTACCTGGGTTTACTTGCTGGGCGCTGATGGAAGTCCCACTTGCAAGACTTGAGTATATAAGCCTTAAACTGGTGCCGGCAGCAAAATTTTCACTGAATTTATGACCATATGAAGCCCCAAAAGCGACTTCATAACTATTAAAACGGGAGATCGGCTCAGGACCTGTTTCGTCGGTTACTACCTGTTCACCTAAATTTAGGTAGGTGAGATGAGCACCAATGGTTCCGATTCCTTCTATGTAATACTTTCCGACAACGTAATCGTAGAAAAGGTCATTTACATTAAAATTGGCAAGCCAATTTGAGTGCGTTATACTGGCTTGGTTATTGCCTTCCTGAAAAGCTAAACCAGCCGGATTCCAATATAAAGCAGAAGCATTATCGGCAATGGCTACTCCGGTATTACCCATTCCTGCCCCACGTGAGTCGGGTTCAATTTGAAGGAATGGTACAGCGGTGATGGCAACCTGTGCATTTGAAATGGCAGGGAGCATAAATAATAATCCTGCCGCTATTAGAGATACTGTCCTTTTCATAAAGATAATTTTTGACATAAATATAAGTGATTCAAAGTTAATTTACGATGTCATCTGATGATTACGAGCTTTTCGATTTGCTCTGCTTTTTGTCTTCCTTTCGGGGTATCTGTTGTAACCCGAAGCACATAAATATAAGTACCGTTACCCAGGCGATTATGATCCCGGTCACGGCCATCCCATGAAATATTGGCATATGAACTTGTAGTTATGAGTTGGTTTTCAATGTATTGAACCGGTTTTCCGCTTAGCGTAAATATCCGAACGGATACATCTAATGGGTTTCCCGGTTGATTATGTTCGAAGGTAAATCGGGTGACATTATTCATCGGGTTCGGGTAGTTGTATACATTGCGTATACTTAACTCCTCACTTGATGCAATTTCAAAAAAGATCTCCTCTTCTGAAAAGTTGTTATGTACATCCCACGCTCGAACTTTGAGGCTATAGTTACCCTCTGGAAGTTCATCCAAAGGATACTCGACACGCCCCCGCGTGAAATCATTTAAACTGCCCTCATAAAACTCATTGAGGACAAATGATTGTTGTGGTTTGGTATCGATAGTAGCAATTAACTCATGTCCTACTCCTGTTCCTGTAGTGTTTATTCCAGATTGGTCTTCTAATTCAATAATTAAATTCGGTGAACTGTTTACCAGGTTTCCATTTACAAATCGTTCGTCATTGAGATAAACATCAAGCTTCGGCCCGGTTCCGTCATTCACCGCGTCCTCATTGATTCCGTTAAATTTAACTTTTGTGAATGAGCCTCCGGCTGTTTGTCCTTCACTATTGGCAAACACTATGATGCGGCCGGTGCTGTCAGAAAAGCTAATATCTTTGGGGACTATAAAGGTAGAATTGAATTGGCCATTTTCAATTGCTGCTTTACCCTTGAATAAGATGTCGTTCTCCACGGTATATTGGCAATTGTTTAACCTGCATCTGTCTTCTTGCACCCATTGACGGTCTGCGGGTAAATTCACGGCCCGGTTGGCATCCAGTACAGTGATTGAAGCTTCTCCGTTAAAAGAGCTTAGTGGGCTGCCGTCAAGCTCCGATATTGAACCGGAAAGCGTGACTTTATCTAATGCTCGAATAGTTAAGGTGGTGTCTTGGCCGTTTTCTGTATAATCATCTATAGTAGTGATTTCAGATCTGTACTCCGGCAATCTGAATTTTGCAGCAGGGTCCCCGATCAGAATAAATTTCTTACTATTACGTGATGTGATGATAGGTGAACTACCGATTGAGGTGTTTTTAGTACCCAGGTAAATATCACCAAAACGTTTTGGAGTATTATTTGTACTTCTCTCGATCATTTGTTGTGAAAGAGCCACATTCAAACCAAAGTTATTTCGTGCTGAAATTCCGGAACCTGTGTAAACCACCCGGGTGGTTGTGAAGGCAGCAATAGCTCCTCCATTCGAGGCAAAAACAAGTTGTTCGGCCCCTGATTGAGCGTCGATATCATCATACCTACCAAATTGACAGGTAGCAGTAACAAGAACCATAAGGCGATTCCGGTTGCTCAGATTTGGAATATATTCACTGCGAAAAAGATTCTCATCAGAAAGCGTCTGCTCATTTCCATGCCCGGAATAGTTGAGTACAAGAGTCCCGTTATTTATCGTGTTAATGAAGTCTCTTGTAGCGCCCGGTATTTCCCGCCCCGCCCCGGTGATCTCTTCCGGATAGTCGAATTCATAGATCTTTTTAAGGCGTATACCCGGTTCAATGATATTCATCCGCTCTGCAGTCTCATCAGCATTAAGTACATGAAGATCACGGTTTGTTTCCACATCAGGAAAATCATCGTCTGCTGCAAAGCTAAATAGATTCTGCCATGAGCCGGTGTTGGCAGGATTTTCATAGTCTTTGATCTTTTGAACAGCTATTGCCGCCTCGGCCCGGGTCTGAGCAGAAATACGCCCGATCCCAATATCGAGAAGATAAGAGCTTGGTGTTTCTCCGCTGCCATTTATATCCATATTTCCTTCGTTATCATCCATGAACCCAAAGAAATCATCGGTGGCATATGAAGCAGTTCTGTGCAGCGATTCCTCACTTTGATAGGTCACAACATAATTGGTAAAACTATTGCTGATGATTCCTTTATAGTCAAAAGTGGTGTCCCCAAAAAGGAGCAGATATTTTGGTGGTTCCTGGTTATCGGTCAACGCCCGGTCATAGAGAAATTTGGTGTAATCGCGGATGGCAGCAGGATCGGTCACACCTCCTGAGAACTCATTCATGATTTGTTCTTGAGTGACAACAACGGGAGTCAATCCATCACTATTTGCACGGTAGGATGCAAGTTCTTGTGCATGATCCATAAAGTTAGGAGAGGTAACGATTATATAATCGGGATAGTCCGAAATACCCCGGATATGCTGCCCCTCTATACGCTCACCGGGTTCAGGAGTTCGGAAGATAGATTGTGCTATAAAATGCAAATCATTGCCGGAATTGTAATTAAAGGTGAAGCTGTTTTCTGAA
>Ga0136557_1000349_pt1 | contig 36754 bp, 26 predicted proteins | sample AntRauTorckE6832_FD_104796 | JGI IMG/M metagenome (GOLD analysis project Ga0136557, IMG submission 104796) | Saline lake microbial communities from Rauer Islands, Antarctica - Metagenome Torckler E6 #832 | ecosystem: Environmental > Aquatic > Non-marine Saline and Alkaline > Saline | place...
ACTGTGGCCAGAAAAGGGACCCCTGAAACAAGACGTTTCATCTCTTCTGAAATACCATTGTTCATTCTGCGTTTTATATTAACAGCACCTCTTAGTGCAGCATCTTCTTTTTTATGACCGCCCTGAACTGACTTAAAGTTATCTATCTTTTTTAATTCCATATATCCTGCTCTGAATACTTTAGCAGCTGGACTTTCCTTAAATTTTTTTGTACTGGAATAAGCCTCTGAAATATTTTTACACTTCCAGAATGACCAGGTAAATTCAACAGTTTCTCTGGAAGATTTTCGTAAAAGGAAAAATTTATAAAATATTATGGCCCAGGAGATTACAGAAAAAGTAAGCAGAATTAAAAGGACCAGTTTAACTACAAGGCCGGCTGAAGATACAATAGAAAATATACTGAAAGTATGTTCCATAATCCACCGTTAATTGAATAATTTAAAACATTAAAAACTTATAAGAGGTTGCTTGCTATGTCAATTTATTTCAACCCCAATATAAAAGCCGGCCTCAAACTGACAGAGGCCGGCTGTATATTAACTTACCTGTCTTTTTTTAAAAATTACAAGCTGTTAATCTTTTCTGTAAGAGCAGGTATAAACTCAAGGATGTCTGCTTCAATTCCGTAATCAGCAACCTGGAAAATAGGTGCATTCGGGTTCTTGTTAACACCAATGATAATTCCGCCTTTAACTCCGCCCATATGCTGGAAGGAACCGCTGATACCAAGAGCAAGGTATACATTTGGCTTAACAGTCTGTCCTGAAGTACCTACCTGGCGTGCTGCTTCAAGCCACTTTGCATCACATATCGGACGTGAACATGAAACTTCTGCCTTTGAACCAATAGCTTCCTTAAGCTCCATAGCCATTTCAATGTTGTCTTCATCTTCAATACCACGGCCTATGGAAACAAGCATTTCTGCTTTTGTAATATCAACTCCGCCTGCTTCAGGAGCCACAACTTCAACAAACTTACGCTTAGCAGAAAGATCTCCTGCATCACCTGACTTATCAGTTACAGTTCCGCCTACTCCGCCTGCTGCAGGTTCATTAGCTCCAGGACGAAGAGTAATAACGGCACCGCCTGCTATATCAGCATCAACATGTGTGCTAACACTTCCGCCAAGCTCTGTTCTTACTGTTTTCAAAACTGTTCCTTCAACGCCCTCAATAGCTGTAATATCAGCAAGGTAAGCTGAATCCTGCTTAACTGACAAGCCGGGTCCAAGATCCATTGCAAATGTACCATGAGACAGAAGAACCACTGCATCATCAGGAAGAACAGAAACAAGAGCTTTTCTTACAACTTCTGCATTAGGATATGCAAGAGCTTCATTGTCAATCTTGTATACTTCATTAAAAAATTCGCCTGCTTTTCCAGCTACATCATCAATTCCTGAGCCTGTAACTACAGCTGTAACAGAATCTGCGCCCATAGCTTTTGCTGCTGCGGCCAGCTCTGCTGCAGTATCTTCTATTTCGCCTTTAGCGTGCTGAATATATGCAAAATACTGTGTCATTATTATAACCCTCCGTTGGCTTTTAGGATTTCAATGAGTTTATCAATGACTTCATCATCGCTACCCTCGATCATTTCTGCGCCTTCGCCTGCTTCAGGAATAAAGTAATCCTGACGCTTAACTTTAGCACCGCCTTCGCCTACAGAGGATTCGTCAAGACCAAGATCTTCTGCGCCGTACTGAGGTACATCAACACCTGAAACCTGCCTGATACCCTTGATACCTACGTATCTCGGCTCATTAATACCTGTCTGAATTGAAAGTACACATGGAAGTTCAATTTCATTCATTTCTGTATTACCGCCTTCAATTTCACGGCCTACAGTCATTTTTCCTTCAGCTGCTTCAATTTTATTTACAAGTGAAGCATAAGGATAATCAAGCATTGCAGCAAGCATACCGCCAACAGCACCATAGCCTGCATCAGCCTGAGCACCTGTAAGGATAAGGTCATACTTTCCTTTATCCACAGCACCTTTAAGAATTGTTGCAACACCACGAGCATCAGATTTTTCAAATGCTTCATCCATTAAATGAACAGCATTACCTGCACCCATTGCCATTTCACGGCGAAGAACTTCATCACACTCATCTTCGTTTTCTTCATCACCGACTGTAACAACAGTTACATTGCCGCCTACTTTGTCAGCTATCTGAATAGCTTCTTCAACAGCATAGTTGTCCCACTCGTTTACGACATAAGTAAGCTCATCGTAATCAAGATCGTTGCCGTCAAGTTCAATTTCTTCTTCCCCTGTATCAGGGACGCTTTTTACACAAACTAAAATTTCCATAAATCCTCCCAAAAATAAATTTGATTGTGGAGTATAGCCATAAAACCTTAAAATTTAAAGGTAAGTGACAATTTTGCTGCCGGAATTATGTTATTCCGGCAGACACGTTTTTATTTTTATGCCAGGTGCCTGTCTATAAGTTCAACAAGATCGATCGCTTCCATTCTGTCTTCCATATTTGCAACTTTAATAGCATCTTCCATGTTGACCATACAAAAAGGACAGGCTGTAACCATAACATTTGCTCCTGCTTTCGCAGCCATCTTAACCCTTAAAACACCCATTCTTTCTTCTTCCTCTGGCTCATAAAAAAGCATAAGCCCGCCACCGGAACAACAAAATGAAGTGTCACGGCTTCTTAGCATTTCAGAAGTTTTGACATTTGGAATAGATGAAATAGCTTCTCTCGGATCTTCATAAAGCTCATTGTGACGCCCAAGATAACAAGGATCATGGTATGTAAATACTTTAGACTCATCTTCTATACTTTTAAGCTTGAGAGCGCCTGATTTTGCTGTTCTTGTTATAACTTCAGAGATATGCTCAACAGTTACTCCCATATCAGGGTAGTCATTTTTCAAAGCATTATAAGCATGAGGATCTGCAGTAACTATCTTTTTAACACCGGACTCTTTGATCTTTTCTATGTTATGACTTCTCAAATCTCTGTAAAGAAGCTCTTCACCGAATCTTAAAACTTCGTTACCCGAATCTTTTTCATCGGGTCCCAGTACTCCGAAATCTATTCCTGCTTTTCTCAGAACCCTTACAGCTGCGTTTGTTATTTCAAGCATTCTGTCATCATAAGAAGATACAGAATCTACAAAGAAAAGATATTCTGCAGTTGTTTCACCGTCAAGTACTTTAATCGGCTCGGTTTCTTCATAGTCCTTAAGCCATGCACCACGTTTCTTTGGAGATTTACCCCATGCATTACCTTTCTTTGCAAGCTGCTGAAGCGGCTTTTGAAGAGTCTGGGGAACTTCGCCGTTATCAACCATACCTCTTCTCATATCAACTATTTTGTCGATATATTCAATTCCAAGAGGACATTCTTCCTCACATGCACCGCATGTTGTACAAGACCAGATTTCATCAGCATCAAATACATCGCCGATTACATCACCCGATTTTTTGATTTCTCCGCTCAAAGGATAGTTGTCAAATATTGCATCACGTCCGCGGATTGTTATGAATCTTGGTGAAAGAGGACGGCCTACTGTTGCTGCCGGGCAGTTATCTGAACACCTTCCGCAGTCAGCACATGTATAAAAGTCAAGAATATGTTTCCAAGTGAAATCTTCAAGCTTTTTAACACCGATGGAGTCAAGATTTTCAATCTCTTCGTCAGTAAGTCCATATTCAGGAGGCTTAATGTTTCCTTTTTTAAGACGCATGAAAAATACATTAAAAAGAGATGTAATAACATGAAAATGCTTACCAAGAGGCAGAAAGCACAGAAAGAAAAAGAATGTAAAATCATGCACATAATAAGACGCAATATGGATAGTCTGAAGTTTTTCCAGAGGAGTATCCATAAATATATTTTTGAAAAACCATGCAAGAGTCGCGGGTGCTACAAAGTGCGCTCCTCCGCCAGATCTTTCCGCAGCTGCTAATAAAGATGCGTCAAACATACTTTCAGAAAGCATCAGCGTACAAATAATAACTAGCACGAAAACTGCTTCAGCAGTGTGATCTTTACCGAATCTTTCAGGCACTTCATAACGTTCCGGCCTGAATATACCCCTTCTTATTGCTGCAATCACACAGGCAAAAAACACAAAAGTTGCCGCGTAATCCTTCATTGTATTATAGATCATTCCGCCTATCTGATCAGCACCAAGTCCGGGAAGTGCAAAATCCGGGACAATACCTATGATCACAAGAAGAGACGATCTTAATGCAAGAGTTAAAAAACCGAAAAATATAACAATATGCAAAACACCAGCCATCATGTAGCGCGGCTGTTTCCACTGAAGAAGCCAGATTTTAAGGATCATCCAGATTCTTTGAGGAATATTGTCAAATCTTTCTTCATTGCGTGCCCTGACAAGGGGCGCAACCCTTTTTGCCATGATGTAAACCCATAAACCGATACCTGCCAGAGGAATTGCTATAGAAAGCAAAACCAAGGGAATACCGAAAAATGAGTAGTTCGCAGGAGCTGTTATTAAATGTTCCATACAGCTTTTCCTTCCCCCTTTTTAAAAAGTTTAAATTTATATATACATTTATATTTTCTGTTTCATAAAATTCTGAGGGATCGTTCAATCCTTTAATAAAGTTATTGTGGTTCAGTCAAGAAAAAAAGCTCTGTTTAAATTAAAAAAAGATCACGGGACAAAAAGAATGCCCCGCATATTTTTTTTATGATACAAACGAAGCTTCGTCAATTTCCATTACTGCAGGATCTGAATCAAGAATAGCCTGCATTTTGCCCTGAGTTACAGGGAGCACAGAATTAATAAAATACTGGGCTGATTTTATAAGTCCGTTGTAGAAAATGTCATCTTTTTTCTTCTTACCCAATTTCTGCTGAGCAATCATTGCTCTCCACAAAAGCATCCATGCTGTACATACATCGCCAGTAACTTCCATAAACGGATGAGCATGGGCAAAAGCAGTTTTTACATTTTCACTCATTGCTGTCTTGCCAAGATTCATAGCAACCTCGCCAAGCTTATTAAGTGCAGCTTCAACCTGCTCTGCAAGCTGGGTAACTCCTTCAACTTTTTTCGCCTCTCCCACAGTTTTTGCAATCTGTGCAGAAAGATCCATGAAAAGCTTACCTTTTTTCATGCCGAGCTTACGGCCGAGAAGGTCCATAGCCTGGATTCCGTTTGTTCCCTCGTATATCATTGTAATTCTGCAGTCTCTTAAAAGCTGAGCCTGGTCATACTCTTCTATAAAACCGAAACCACCGTATACCTGCATACCGTGTGAGCAGATTTCAAAAGACTTATCAGTTACATATCCTTTTCCTATTGGAGTAAGGATTTCTGCAAGACCTTCCCACATAGCTTTTTCTTCTTCATCTTCAGTAACTTCAGCTTTATCATAGCAGGATGCAAGATAATAAAGGATGCTTCTCATACCTTCTACATATGACTTCATAATCATAAGCTGACGTCTTACGTCTGGATGCTTGATTATTGGAACTCCGCCACCTTTTGGATTGGTAAGGTCTGCACCCTGAATTCTGTCTTTTGCATAGTTAACTGCATTAAGATAAGATGCTGATGCACAGGCAAAACCCTGAAGACCGACAAGCTGCCTGGCTTCATTCATCATAAGAAACATATGTGCCATACCCTTGTTTTCTTCACCAAGAAGAGTACCTATACATTCGTCTTTCTCACCAAGGGAAAGTGTACATGTAGAATTTCCATGGATTCCCATCTTATGTTCAATACCTGTACATGTTACATCGTTGAATTCTCCAAGGGAACCGTCTTCTTTTACTCTGTATTTTGGAACAAGAAAAAGAGAGATACCTTTTGTTCCTGCAGGCGCTCCTTCAATTCTTGCAAGGACAGGATGAATAATATTGTCTGAAAGCTGACTTTGCTCACCTCCGGAAATAAAAATCTTCTGGCCCTTTATCTTGTATGTTCCATCAGGCTGAGGAATAGCAACAGTTTCAAGTGCACCTACATCAGATCCTGCAGAAGACTCGGTTAGAAGCATGGTTCCGCACCACTCACCAGAATATACTTTTTTAAGATAGGTGTTTTGCTGCTCTTCTGTTCCAAAAGATTCAATCAGCTTTCCGCATCCGTGGGTTAGCCCGGGATACATCATAAGAGGATAATTTGCTCCGTTAAAATACTCACTTGCAGCAAGGGCAACAGATTTAGGCATTCCCTGCCCGCCCCACTTAGGATCCTCTGTCATTGCTGTCCACTCGCCCTCTTTTAAAAGCTCATAAACCCTTTCAAAGCACTCAGGAATTTTAACATTCCCGTCACCTTCAAATGTACAACCGACTTCATCACCTTCTTTGAAGGTGGGATAGATTTCATCAACAGCAAGCTTTCTTGCTTCCTTGACAATCATATCTACTGTTTTCTTATTAAACTCTGAAAATTTTTCAAACTTGCTGAATTCACCTACTTCAAGCTGCTCGTGAAGAACAAATTCCACGTCTCTTTTTTCGGAAATAATCTGTGCCATACCCTATCTCCTTGATTATTTTAATTTATAATAAATATTATTAAACTTCTTTGATTTATTGTCTCTGCCGGGTTTAAAAATTTAAAAACAAGCAGGATCGCCAACACCTTTAAAAACAAAATCGACAAGTTTTAACGCTCTGTCTTCAATGCTCAAAGAACCTTTTCTGACAAGCTCTGAATTTATAACCTCATTTACAGCCCCTGCAGCCGCATTCTTTATAAAGCCGACATCAACATCAGAACGTACAAAGTTTTCTTTAACCCCAATTATCAATATCTTTTCAATAATTGCACGATACCTTGATGAAAGAGCCATAATCTGAGGCTGAACAGAATGAAACCTGGATATTTCAGCCTGAAAAACAGCAGCAAGTTCTACATTTTCTGAAAATTCCTTAAGATGAGATACAAAAAGATTATAAAGCTTTTCACGGGCATTATGACCTTTTTCTACTTCACTTTCGAATTTTTCAAGTATTTTGACGCCCCTGTCATTTGCAAACTGAGTTAAAATATCATCTTTATTTTTAAAATAAAGATAAATAGTTCCGTCTGCAACGCCGGCTCTGGAGGCTATTTTTGATACAGTCGAGTTTTCCACACCTGATTCAGCAAAAACTTTTACTGCAGAATCAAGTATTTTCAGATATTTTGACTTCTTTTCAGAATACAAAACAACTCCCTCAGACCGATGTTAACCCCAAAAAACTTATACTTAGATGGAACTTTGAATTTAATTCACTTACCAACTAAACAATGTTATTGTCAAGTAAAACTAAAGCAGGAAATAAAGGGCCTGTACAATTTAAAATTATTGATTTTTATAAAAAATTTATCGCATTTTATTAAGAACCTATTTCAGTATTTAATCAAAAACCAGAATTTATTGCCCAGCTACAGCAGGTGAAAAATTTAACCACAGAAATGCCGGAGTATTTTTAAGATTAAGTCTTTTTATTCCGTTTAAATTAAATTTATAAATAGAAAAAGAATCGATTTTTTGCTATTTTTATAATTCAGATATCCGACAATTTTTTACTGATTTTAAATCAAATAATCTGTTTTACCGCAAAAGGAGAAGTATTATGAATTTAAAAAATTATGTAGTGAACTTTTTTATTATTATTACCCTGTCCCTCTTCATTACCGGATGTAATGCAACAGAAGATATTGCAGACGATTCTTCCAAAGAGGCCGAAGTTGAAAGAGGGCTTATGGCTCTGGATAAGGAAAACTACGATTCTGCAGCAGAAATTTTTGAATCCCTTAAGAAAAAATACCCTTCTGACAACAGTTTAAAAACATACCATTCAAATGCTCTGGCAGGTTCAGCAGGTCTTGATACATACAGACTCATGAAAACAATAGACCGCCTTAATGACGAAAACTCAGACGATTCAATAGAAATTGCAGGCAGAACTCTTACCGGGGCAGAGCAGGGGTCAGATCCTGTTCTCACAACAGAAGAAATTGCTGATAAAACAGATAAATTTGAAAAAGCGATGACATCAATACTCGAAATAGCAGGTACAGACTATGACTCACTTACAGGATCAAAGGCACCTGCCTCAAGAAGCATCCAGGCTGTTTCTCTTGAAGATCTTGATCTAAGTAAATTTACTGATGACGAACTTATACAGCTCGGACTTATGTCTTTTAATCATGTTGTACTAGTAATATCTGACATACTTACCGAAGTTGCAGGTTCAGATAATATAATACTTACCAAAGACGGGTTTATTACACTTTACAATAACAACATAACCACTGCTGATATTGATATCCTGCTTTCCAAATTATCCCTTGATATGGAGTTTATAAATAATGCTGTAACAGCAATAGAAAACTTTCTCGATATACAGGCCGGCGAAACAAATGATATAAGCGAAGAATTTGAAAAATTCAGAAATGAACTTGATCAGAACAACGATAAAACAATCACTGAAAATGAACTTGAAACTTATCTCAACAACCTTTAAAAGCCTGGTTCAGCCATAAAATATAAACCGATCAAAACCGGAGGACTAAATTGAAATATTTAATCAGTAAATCATGCATTGTTTTTATTTTCATGCTTATAATAACCGCAGCTTCAGCATCATCTGGATACGCCAAAGCATACCAGAGACTTTACACAGGAGTAAGACCAATAGGCATGGGTGGAGCATTCGCTGCTGTAGCAGACGACAGAAACACAGTGTTTTACAACCCTGCTGGTCTTTCCCGAATTGACGGATTTACTCTGGGAGTTTTCAATCCTGCTGTAGGAGTAGGTGAAAACGGATTTGATATGTATTCAGATTCCGAAGATATTGATATGGACGACACCGGTGAAGTTGCAGATCTTTTAAGAGATTACACTGGTGAGCATATGCATCTTTATGCAGCACTTACACCACATTTAGGATTCAGAATAAACAACTTCGGGGTTATGGTAAGTGCATTCGGCATAGGGAGTATGGATTCAACAGTAAGAAACCCTGTTTATCCTCAGTTTAACATGAATGCACGTATAGATATCGGAGGTATCGGAGGCGTTGGTTTTATGGTGCCTGGTGTAAAAGGACTAAGAGCGGGTGCTGCTTTTAAATCGATAAGCCGTGAAAGCATTAATGAAGTATATACTCCTGCGCAGATAGCAGCAGACGATTTTGAAGACAGAATTGAAGATGATAAAAAATCGGGAACAGCCACCGGCCTTGATCTTGGTTTTATTTATACACTCCCATGGAATAAATACTTTGAAACAGATGTGGCTCTTACAGGACAAAATATTCCTGAACTCGAATTTGATGACGGAGAAACGCTTGAAACAGAATGGACAGCAGGGGTTGCATTAAAAAAGGAAATAGGTCCTTTTGCAGTTCTTGCAGCACTTGACTACAGAGATATTACAGACAATATAGAAGAAGACAGTGATCTTGGAAAAAGAATCCATATGGGTACAGAAGTACAATTTAAAGATCTGTTTGCAGTTCGTGCAGGCTTTAACCAGGGATACCCTACTTTGGGAGCAAGCCTTGATCTGTGGGTGATAAAGTTTGATGCTGCAATGTACTCAGAAGAAGTCGGTGCTTATGCAGGCCAGAGAGAAGATAAAAGATACATGGGTCAGCTTACAATAGGCTGGTAAAATATCAAAAGGCAGGTTTAACGCCTGCCTTTTATTCATTTTCATATATATTGATAAGTCAGTCACAAATCATAAAAACAAGTATTACCTAAATTGAGCGTTTCATATTTCTAAATTAACAAATTCTCAATGAATCAAGCTTATTATATTTAAAAATATGAAAAGCTAGATTTAATTATTACATAAAACAGGCATTAATAAGCTTTTTGGTATATTCTGATTCAGGATTTAAAAAAAGCTCTTTTGTTTTATTTTCTTCAACAACTTTCCCGTCCTTCATTACAATAGTTCTTCCTGCTATCTCTTTTACAAGTTTTAAATCATGGGATATAAAAATATATGACAGCCCGTGCTTTTCCTGAATCTTTTTTAAAAGGTTTATGACCTGAAACTGAACAGATCTGTCAAGGGAAGATGTAGGCTCATCAAGAAGAATTACATCCGGCTCCAGCACAAGAGCTCTTGCTATTGCAATCCTTTGTCTCTGCCCTCCTGAAAATTCGTGGGGATAGTGGTTCATACAGTCTTCAGGCATCATAACTTCGTTAAGAACCTGTTTTACAATATCTCTTTTTTTATCCTTGTCATAATCTTTTCTGTGGATTAAAAGCCCTTCGTTAATAATATCAAAAACAGTCATTCTCGGATTAAGACTTCCGAATGGATCCTGAAAAACAACCTGAATTTTTGAACGTTTACTTCTCAGCTGAGAAGGTTTTAAATTATCGATTCTTTGATTATTAAAATATATTTCACCTCTTGAAGCCACAAGCCTTAAAAGGGAAAGCCCCAAAGTAGACTTACCTGAACCGCTTTCACCAACTATGCCAAGAGTTTCATTTTTCTTAAGCTGAAAGTCTATATTGTCTACAGCCTTGATATAGCCTTTAGTTGTTTTAAAAACCCCTTTTTTTAAAGGAAACCAGACCTTAAGATTTTTCGATTCAAGAACAGTCTCTTCCCCGGGATTATCTTCAAAAACATCTGTATTTTCAACATTTATAAGTTTTTTTGTATATTGATGCGAAGGGTTTGTAAAGACTGAACTCACCTCACCGTAATCAAGTGATTCTCCGTTTTTCATCACAAGAACCTTATCAGCTATGCTTTTAACAAGCAAAAGATCATGACTTATAAAAATCATAGACATGGAAAGCCTGTCTTTAAGATCTTTAAGAAGTTTTAAAATCTCTGCCTGTACAGTAACATCAAGGGCTGTTGTCGGTTCATCAGCTATTAGAATATCAGGGGTTTCAGCAATAGCCATGGCAATCATAACCCGTTGTCTCTGACCACCCGAAAGCTCATGTGGGTATGAATCGTATCTTTTTTCAGGATCAGGTATTCCTACCATGCCAAGAAGCTCTACAACCTTTTTTTTCGATTTTTTATAGGTTAAGCCTGAATGAACGAGAAAAACCTCTGCGATCTGTTTGCCGACCTTATGAAGAGGATTTAGTGCGGACATGGGCTCCTGAAAAATCATTGAGATCTTTTTACCTCTCATTTTCAGAAGTTGTGACTGGGGAAGTTTTCTCAGGTCAATATTTTTATATAAAATCTCACCCTGAATTGTGCAGAAAGGTGAAGCAGGCAACAGACCAAGAACAGACTTTGCAGTTACTGATTTTCCTGAGCCGCTTTCACCGACAATTGCAAGGGTCTCCTTTTTTTTAAGATCAAAACTTAAATTTTTAACAGATTCTATGCTTTTACCGGCCTGCTTATTAAAGCTGATACTTAAGTTTCTTACATCTAAAAGCAGATCTTCACCCAATTTTAACCCTCCATTCCCGGATCAAAAGCATCTCTTGCTGCTTCTCCTGCAAAAATAAGAATACTGAGCATAACAGAAAGTGTTACAAAAGCTGAAATACCAAGCCACGGGGCCTGAATATTCTCTTTACCCTGGGCAAGAAGTTCCCCAAGAGACGGAGCTCCCGCAGGCATCCCGAAGCCTAGAAAATCAAGGGATGTAAGAGTTGTTATGGAACTGTTTAGTATAAAAGGGAAAAAAGTCATTGCAGCAATCATAGCGTTTGGAAGCATATGTCTTTTCATTATTCTTACATCAGATACTCCAAGAGCTTTTGCAGCCATAACATATTCAAGGTTTCTACACCTTAAAAATTCTGCCCTTACAACATCCACAAGGCTCATCCATGAAAACAAAAGCATAATAAGTAAAAGCCATAAAAAATCGGGCTGAATAAACCCTGAAAGAATTATAAGAAGATACAACACAGGCATACCAGACCATATTTCCACAAATCTTTGCCCTAAAAGATCGATTTTGCCGCCAAAATAGCCCTGAACTCCGCCTGCGGCTATTCCGATTAAAGAGCCTGCAGCTGAAAGACAAAGTCCAAACAAAACAGAAATCCTGAAACCGTAAATCAGCCTTGCTAGAACGTCTCTTCCCTGATCATCTGTACCAAGCAGGTTTTCTTTTGTGGGAGGAGAAGGCGCAGGCTTTTCAAGGTCATAATTAATAGTATCATAACTGAATTTTATTAAAGGCCAGATTATCCAGCCTTTTTCATTTATAAGATCCTGGACATAAGGGTCTCTGTAATCTGCCTCAGTTTCAAAATAACCACCGAATTCAGCTTCTGAATACTCAACAAAAACAGGAAAGTAAGAACGTCCGTCATAATGGACAAGCAAAGGCTTGTCATTTGCAATGAATTCAGCAAAAAGTGTCAGAAAAAAAAGGATCAGAAATATAACAAATGAATAATAACCCCTTTTATTCTGCTTAAACAGAATAATTCTTCTTTTTGTTATGCTCATCTTATCACTCAAAGAACTACCCTTCCCTTGTTTCAAAATCGATTCTTGGATCAACAAACGTGTATGTAATATCTGAAATTATCCTTATTACAAGACCAAGCAGAGTAAATATATACAAACTTCCAAACATCACAGGATAATCTCTTGTAATGGCAGATTCAAAACCTAAAAGTCCAAGACCGTCAAGAGAGAAAATAACTTCAATTAGTAATGATCCGCTGAAAAACATCCCGATAAAGGCCGCAGGAAACCCTGCAATTATAATCAGCATGGCATTTCTGAAAATATGTCTGTACAGAATCTGTTTTTGCCCAAGGCCTTTTGCAGCTGCAGTAAGCACATACTGCTTATGAATTTCATCAAGAAAAGAATTTTTTGTAAGAAGAGTTAAAGTTGCAAACCCTCCTATTGAAAGAGAAACAACAGGAAGAAAAATATGCCAGAGATAATCTCCTGCCTTTCCGACAAGGCTTAATTCGTCAAAATTTCGCGAAGTAAGACCTTTTAAAGGAAAAATATCAAAATAGTTCCCGCCGGCAAATAAAATTATCAGGATAACTGCAAAAAGAAACACAGGTATGGCATGTCCTATTGTAACAGCAGTACTTGTCCAGACATCGAATTTTGAACCATGTCCTACAGCTTTTTTTATACCAAGTGGAATTGATACAAGATATATTATAAGAGTGCTCCACAAGCCAAGGGAAACAGATACAGGAAGTTTTTCCTTAATAAGGGTTATTACTTTTTTATTTTTAAAAAAACTCTTTCCGAAATCGAAACATAAAAAATCCTTGATCATTTTGAAAAACCTGACGTGCATCGGCTTGTCAAACCCGTAAAGCTTTTCAAGATCTTTTATAAGCTCGGGGTCAAGGCCTCTTGCGCCTCTGTATTTTGATGAGCCATCATCAGAAAAAGACTGAGCAGTCTCTTTTGAATTGTCTCCTGAAACCCTTGAAAGAAACCCGGACTCACCCTGCTCAATTTTAGAAAGCATTTGTTCAACAGGGCCCCCAGGAGCAGCCTGGATAATAAAAAAATTTAAAGTTATAATCCCTAAAAGAGTCGGGATAAGAAGTAAAAGTCTTCTTATAATATATGAAACCATATCAGTTATTCCCGCCACCAGGAGTCAAGACCAAGGCCATAATCCGGTGTAGTTTCGGGATGTGTAACATCTTTTTTATAACTTACTCTGAAATAATCTATATACCAGTGAGGCACAAGATAGTAGTTCCAGAGCAAAATCCGGTCCAGCGCTTTTACATGATTTACCAGATTTTGTCTTCCTTTTGCTGAAATAAGCTTTTCTATGAGATCGTCAATAACAGGATTTTTTATACCGCAATAATTTCTGCTTCCTGGTATCTCTGCAGACCTGCTTCCCCAGAAATACCTTTGTTCGTTTCCCGGAGATAAAGACTGGGGAAATACTGCTGTAATCATTTCATAGTCAAATGTTTTTATTCTGTTGTAGTACTGAGTATTATCTACTCTTCTAATTTCAAGGGCAATACCGAGTTTTTCAAGGCTTTGTTTATAATTAAGAGCTATACGTTCAAAAGCAGGATTGCTTAGCAGAATTGAAAATTCCAGAGGTTTACCTGTTTTTTTATTTATCCTTTTTCCGTTTTTTACACCGTAGCCTTCTTCATCTAAAATTTCAGCTGCCTTTCTTAAATACAACCTTGCTTTTTTCCTGTTCTCAGTTTCGGGCAGGCTGAATTCTTTTTTAAAAACCTCATCAGGAACTTTTCCTTTATAAGGTTTTAAAATTTCAAGTTCTTCTTTAGACGGCAGTCCCTTTGAAGCAAGCTCTGAGTTGGAAAAATAAGACTCTGATCTTTTATACTGTCCGTAAAAAAGATTTTTATTTATCCAGTCAAAATCGAATGCCAGAGTCAGAGCTTTTCTAAGATTTCTATTGTTGAACTTTTCTTTTCTTAAGTTAAATACAAAACCCTGCATTCCTGTAGAATTTTTATGGGGTATTTCTTCTTTTAATATCTCCCCGTTTTCAAAAGGAGGCCCTGTGTAAGCTGTGGCCCAGGATTTTGCAGTGTTTTCTATCCTGAAATCGTATTCTCCTGATTTAAAAGCCTGAAGAGCAACCATTTCATCTCTGTAGTAATCGAATATAATTTTATTAAAATTATACATCCCTTTATTTACAGGAAGATCTTTTCCCCAGTAATTTTCATCTCTTTCATAGGTTATGAATTTCCCGGGCTTAAAGTCTTTTACTTTGTAAGGTCCGCTGCCCATGGGCATATCAAGGCCTGCTTCAAATTCTTTGTCTTTATAATAATGCTTGGGAAGCACTGGAAGCTGACATACAATAAGAGGGAGTTCAGGATTGTCTCCTGATTTAAAATTAAACCGAACTTTATTCTCAGATATTTTTTCGGCATTTAAAACATCTTCATAATATTTTCTGTATGTCGGAATCCCTTTTTCTATAAGTGTATTAAATGTAAAAACAACATCTTCGGGGGTAATTTTTTCACCGTCATGAAACCTTGCTTTTTCATTTATTTTAAACTCAACATACTTATTTGACTCAGGGATTGTTATTGTTTCAGCAATAAGGCCATACATTGAAAACGGCTCGTCTTCTGACTGTACACAAAGGTTTTCAAATACATAAGAAAGACCTGCAGCAGAAGTACCTTTAAGAACAAAAGGGTTTAAAGAATCAAAGGTTCCCACAGATGCCCTTTTTAAAACACCCTGCTTTGGTGCGTCAGGATTTACATAATCGAAATGATCAAACCCTTTTTTATATTTAACATCACCGTTTAAAGCTACTCCGTGGGCAGTCAGACAAAATCCTTCTGAGCAGAATGCAAAAAGGATAAACAAAATAAAAAATGTCTTTTTTATCATATAATTTCTCCGGTTATTTTGATTCAACAATTAAAAAGGAAAATTTTTCGGGAATAAGGTATTTTTTTAATTTTTCTTCAACACTCTTTTTTGTAGCAGAAGAATATCCTTTTACTATAGTATCAGCCCATTTGAGCTGCTCAGGGTTTTTGTATGAGCCGTCAAGAACAGTTTCAAGCCAGTAACTGTTTTTCTGAACCTGAGTTTTTACTGAATTTACAAGCGGTCTTAATGCCCTTTGAAATTCATCTTCGGTAATCCCTTTTTTTTGCAGGTCAGACGCTATTTTTAAAATCTCTTTTTTTACTTGTTCTGTATATTCAGGCGTTGTTTTAACACCTGCAAACAAACCTCCGTACCCTTCATAAACTCTTGAAGGATTATGGTAAGCAAAGGGTGAGTAAGAAATCCCCAGATTCTCTCTTATACCGATTCTCAGTCTTTCTTTAATTAGTTCAGAACAGATATTTAATAGTCTTGAATTTTCAATCGGGGATATATCTGTTGTATGAATACCTGCTAAAACAAAAGCTGATTTAATTTTGGTATCTACTTTTATTCTTTTCTCCTTTCCTTTTGGGAAATCGGGAGACTCCGGTTTAACTTCGTCCGGATTATTATTTTTTTCAAATGACAGATATTTTAAAGCAAAAGGCCTTACATCATCTTCTTCAAAATCTCCGACAATGGAAATTTCCATATTTTCTACATTAAAATTTTCCAATGCATATTGGCGCACATCTTTTATACTTATTTTTTTAGCTTCTTCATATGAAGGCATTCCGAACCTGTGATCATTTTCAGAAAAGAAAACCGGTGCTTCAAGAGAAACTGTTCCGTCTACAGATTTTTTCTTTTGCTCATATGAACTCTTAATCCTTTTTAAGGCAAGATCATAAGCATATTTTTTTATTCCTGGATCATTTATGTAGTGATAAAAAAGCTGAAACAATTCTTCAAGATCTTCCTTTGAAGAACTCCCCTTTAAGTAGAAGCTGTATTTGCCAATACCGAAGTTAAGTGATGCATTTTTATCAGAAAGATAAGATTTTAAATCATCAGCACTTAGAGAACCAAGTTTTCCAATATTTATTACCTGCTGAGTTAAAAAACTTATCCCTTTTTTATCTTTTGGCTCATAAGCTGAACCTTTCCCAAAAGAGGCTTTAAACACAACCTGGTCTTTTTTAAAATCTGTTTTTTTAAAATTGACGCAGATATTATTGTTTAAAACAATTCTTTTTAAATCAGGATTTTTAAACTCTTTTTCTTTTTTTATTTCTGTCTCTTTTTTAAAAGGATCAAGATAGGGAAAACTTTTTTGATTCTTATCATCATCTTTATAAACTTTTCCTGAAAGAACAGTTTCTGTTTTTTCCTTAACCAGCTTTTTCATATTCTTGTCAGGTGAAAAATTTCCTGTAACAGCTACTGATAAGTTGTTAAGATTCCAAATCTCTTTAAAAGCCTTGTCCAGATCAGATTTATCAAGATTTTTTACAAACGGAGAAAATATTTTCTTTTCATTTCCGGGAGAAACAATTGTATCACCGTTCATTGCATTTCTTATCATTTGTGAAGCAAGACTTTTAGTATCTCTGGTATCTGCAGATTCAGCCTTTTTTTCAAGCATTTTTAAAATTTCATTTTTGGCTCTTTGAACTTCACTGTTTTTAAAACCGTAAAGACTTATTTTTTTAAGTTCTACAAGAACAGTTTCAAGTGTTTTATCCCAGTCTTCAGGAGCAGTTTCAGCGTTCAGATGAGACCACATAACTTTTTTCATAAACGGAAATGAAAAGCTTCGGGCAAATTCATAGGACGCATCACCTGTTTCAAGAAGAGCACTTAACCTGTAATTTATAATTTGTGAAGCCATATACCTTTTAAGCCATTTTGCTTCATATTCAAAATCGCTTGTTTCAAAAGCTATATCCTTGATATAGCTTACTGAAACTTCGGTGGAACCAGCCTCTTTTTCATGGTGGGAAAATGTTTTAATACCTTTTTTATGCTTAAGACTTCCAAAATCAGGTATATTTTTTTCTTTACTGCTTTTTTCTATGTCCGAAAAAAATTCCTTAATTAATTCATCTGTTTTTTCAGTATTTATATCTCCTGTTACAGCAAGAACCATTCTTTCAGGCACATAAAAATCATTATAAAATTGTTTTATAAGCTCAGAATCTGCATTTTTTACAACTTCCTTAGTGCCTATGGGAAATCTGTCCGGGAAAATAAGACCGTCAAACAAAAAGTTATAAAGCTTAACCCTTGTTCTGTATGAAGCTGAATCCCTTGCAGACATCTCAGAAAGTATAACCTTTCTTTCCTTATCCACCTCTTTTTGAGAAATAGTTGCATTAACTGCAAAATCTTTTAAAACTGTAAATGCATCCTTTAAATCTTTTTGTTTACCCTCAGGAAGATAAATTTTATATACTGTTTCATCAAAACCTGTGTGTGCATTTGTGTCTGCACCAAAATCCATCCCTATTTTCTGGAAGTATTTTACAAGTTCTCCCGGCTCAAAATTTTTGGAACCATTAAAAACCATATGTTCAAGAAAGTGGGCAATACCTCTTTCATGATCTTCTTCATAAATTGACCCTGACATAATTCCAAGATATACAGCAGCCCTGTTTTCAGGTGTAGTATTCTTTTTAATCATGTACCTGAATCCGTTTTTTAACTGCGAAGTTTTTATTGTTTCATCAAAAGGGAGGTCTGTTTTTAAATCAGGCCATTCCAGTCTTTTTTCAGCACCACAAATTCCTGATGCTGCAAAAAAAAGTGCAAAAAATAAAATAATTTTTTTCATATACAGTCCTTTATTCGTAATTAGTTTCTGAACGAAATTCTGGTTTTCGGCCAATCACTAATTAAATTTAAACTTTTAAATCTCAATGATTTCGAGCATTTTCTCAGCTTCTTTTAAATATAGAGAATCTTTTTTTACTACAGATTTAAAGCATTGAGCCGCCTTTTCATACATATCAGCCATAAAAAAAGCTTCTCCTGCATAAAAAAACAGCTCTGTTGTATTCTGGCCGTACTCTAAAGCGTTAAAAAAAATATTGCCGGCTTTTTTAAACTCTCCATAAATAAAATAAATTTTCCCTTTAAGCAAAGAAAGCTTATAATTTTTTACTTTGCTTTTTTCTATTATATCTAGAGATTTAGTGTAATCTGAATTTTTATAAAAAGACCAGGCAGCTTCATATACCTTGGTCTCTTCACAAAAATTTTCCAAATAAAATCCGCTTAATAAAAAAGCCTTTCTTTTATTTAAAAATGAAAAAATAGCTTTGCAGTCCTGATTCAGAAGCATAAGCATATATTTATCGTATTGATTATTTTTCCCAAGTTTTTCCTTAGATTTTATAAGATATTCTAGATATTTTGTATTATCAGGATATTTTGTAAACAGGTTCTGGCTTAAATTTAAAGATTTCTGGTATTCTTTAGAAGAATATAAAATATTAAGTTTTAAAAGCGATTTTTCTTCTTTGTTTTTTTTAAATGCTTTTATGTTAAGAGTTTCAAAAGCTTTTGTATAATCTTTTCCAAGAAAAAAAGCTTTTGAAGCAGTTAAAATTTCCCTTTCACTGCTTTTTTCATCAAGATACTTGCTTAAATAAAAAGATGCTTTTTCATAGTTTTTTAATCCAAAATAACAAAGCCCTTTATTCCATGAAAGCTTTTCTTTTTCTTCAAAACCGTCAGCTTTTTGAAAATGAAAGAGAGCTTTTTCATAGTCTTTTTTTAAAAAAAGACTTTCTCCTGCCTTAAAATGTACAAAAGCTTTCTGCTCTTTTGAAAACTTTGAGTTTCTTATAATCTCATAAGCTTTTTCAGCTTGCCCTTTTTCAGCAAGATTTACAGCATTTTCAAAATCCGAAAATACTGTAACGGGCAGAATCAAAAAAATCAGAAGAAATAAACTAGTCCTTATATACATATTTCACCGGAAGATATACCAATGTTGAAACTTTTTTCCCGTTTTTCTCACCAGGCGCAAATCTCCATTTTTTTAAAGCTTTAACTGCACTCTCTTCAAAAATTTTATCATGTGTTGAAGACTCAACTTCTATATTTTTGGCTTTTCCATTTTCATCTACAACAAATTTAAGCACTATTTTCCCTTCTTTTATACCCATTCTTTTAGCTGAAACAGGAAAATCAGGTCTTGTACTTTTAATTACAAAAGGAGGCGTGTCTGTATCAGAGGCTTTGTATACCCCAGGTTTTTTGCTTTTATTTTCAGCAGAAATTTTATTTTGTTCAAACCGGTTTTTACTGATTTTTGTCTTTTTAAGAAGATTTTCAAAATCATCTGTTTCTTTTTTTTGCAAATCTTTATCAGGTGCAGCAGCTTCATGCCTTGAGTTTGTATGGGATAAAAATGATTCTTTTTCCAATACATAGTTTTTTAAATTATATTCTTTTATTTCTGTTTTTTCAGACTTTGTTTTAATGTCAGAATTTTCTGCTTTCCCAAGATTTGCAACAAAAAGCTTTGTCCCGGTGTTAACAGATATTTTCTTTTTCTCTGCTTCGGGAACAAGAAATGAAATCAGCATAAATATAAGTACTGAAACAAAAAGTCCTGACAACGCTGATACTAAAATTATCAGTCTATTTTTCATTGTCTTCCACTGAAACAGCTATTTGAGTTATATTATTACTCCTTAAAAAATCTATTACCTCAATAAGCCTGCCGGAAGGTACTTCTTTATCAGGAGCCACAACAATAGTTTTACCGCTTAATTCACTTATATTATTTTTCATTTGTTCAAAACCGGTCTTTTCATTGTTGAAAAAAAGCTCCCCGGTTTTATCTATAGATATAAAGCCTGAATTTTCAGAAGCCTCTTTTCCTGTCGAAGCCTCTGGAAGACTTATATCAACAGCCTTGCTTGTTATAAAACTTGAAGTTACCACAAAAAATATCAAAAGAATAAAAACCATATCAAGAAGAGGTGTAATATTCAGATCATTTACAATATTTTTTTCCCTTCTTTTATATCTCATCTTTTTTTCCTTTTTAATATTCCATTTGTCATTAAAACAGTATTTTTCCTTTATAAAATTTCCTGCTGCAAGTCCGGGGATAGCTATAACAAGACCTATCTGTGTGGTTGTAAGAGCCTTTCCTATACCTTCGGCCATAACATCAGCATTTATGCTTTGTGTTTTTCCTATTCCGGAAAATATCTCAATTATCCCTTCAACTGTCCCAAGAAGCCCTGCCAGAGGTGCGATACCTGCAAGAAAAAAAACAGTATTCAGTTTTTTCAGAAAACTTTTCTGAATATAATTAGATTTTAAAGAGGTTTTGGTTTTAAGGTTAAAATAAATATAAAATATATAGGACCACATAAAAAAGGATACAAAAAACAAAAAGTAAAAGTAAATACCTGCTGAATTGTGAATTTTAACCAAAAAGTTCATGATGATCCGAATTATTTGCTGAAAGAAAAATTCCGGTTTTAGTCCAATTATGAATTCATAAAAATATTCTTTTTTTCATCCATATCAAAAATAAATTTTTCTACTCTCTGCTCGTAAAAATGGTGAAAAATCATTAGAGGCAGAGCTATTGCAAGGCCTATCTGGGTAGTAACCAGGGCTTCTGATATCCCTTTGGCCATTGACGCTGCTTTTACAGCACCTTCGACTCCTCCTGCAGCGCTGAAAGTCATAATCATACCTGTAACCGTGCCAAGAAGTCCGAGAAGAGGTGAAATACCTGCAAGCACTCCTATTGTGGGATTATACTTTTCAAGCCTGCTGACCTCTTTTTCTATTATAGATTCTGCTGCATCTGATGAAATACGGGTTTTATTCTCTTTTTCCACAAGAGTGTAAAAAAGATTTAAAGAAGGATATCTTTTTATTTTAAAATCAGGTTGTTCTTTGTTTTCAATCTTAGCAAAAAAATTATTTTCAACACTTTCTTTTGGAATTTTTTTATAAAAAAGAACAGCGCCCTGGAGTAAAACAAGACAAAAACCCGCAAAACCGGTAAGAATAATCGGATAAATCATTATTCCGCCGCTTTTAAGGTATTGAATAATATCTGCAAAAAAACCTGATTCCATCTTTATTCCTTTGCCTGCACATACAGGGAATTCAGTGGTTTTCCCTTTGAATATATCCTGTAAAAGCTCTTTGTTTTTATATGCGTCCGGATAAAATGACAGCTTATTGCTGTTAAAACAGACATAGCCGTATTTGTCTCCATCTTTATAAACACCGCCCGTATATCCGAGAAGTATAACTTCCCTGCCGTTATAAAAAAAACGGTTTAAATCATCCGATTTTGAAAAAAATTCTTTAAAATAACTGCTGAATTCTTTTTTTTCAATTGCCGGAAGATCAGCTTTATTTATAAGATATTTTTCAACTTCTTTAATTATGTCATTTTTTTCTGATCCGCTTTCAAGTGAACTTATCTCTTTTTTTATACTTTCTATTTTTTTTTCAAGATTATTTATTTCTTTATTATACAAATCCTGTCTTTTTTGAAAATCTTTTACAATTTGAACTCTGGATTCAGATAAAAACTCTTTTTCACGGCTTAGTTCATCTGCTGATGCAGAAATTAAAAAGACTGAAAAAAAAAGCAGAAAAAAACTAACTTGCTTCATTTTTTAAATCCAGAAAAAAAGGTTCAAAAAATTTTTCATTCAAATCATCAACCTTAAAAAGCTTTTTAAGATAAGGCCTGTTTATTTTTTCATATTCCTGTTTTTGTTTATTCCACAGGTAAAATCTGTTTTTTTCTGTTTTTACTATAACCAGACTATTACCTGCAATAAAAGCTTTTCCTTTAACTCCCCGGCCATTAATAATAAACTTCCCTGTTTTAAAATATTTTCTAAAACAATGCTTTGTTTCTTCTTCCATAAACATTTTAAATCTGTTTAATTTGGCAGTAAAATCATTTTCTTTGTCAAAAAAACTGAAAAGTTCTTCTTTTTTTCTTAAAAAATCGTTTTTTAAAAAATCGGGTAGTTTTTTTTTTATACTTTCCAGTTCTAAAATAATAGATTTGTATTTTTTTATTTTTTCTTCATAAAATTCACTGCTTTTTTCTGAGATCTCAGAAAGTTTATCTTTTTCCAATTCCAGGGTGTAAAGTTTTATTTTCAGATTTTTTATACGGTCTAAAAAGGATTGCTCATCAATTTTTATCTCGTCTGAGAGCTTTTTTAACTGGTCAGAGAGTTTAAAATTATTTTTAATTTTTTCTTCGTAGTTATCTGCAGATACAGTAGTATATATAAGTATAAATATTATAAACAAAAAAAAGTGCTTGCAAGCTCTGGAGTTTTTCATTTAATATCTCATTTTATTTTTTTATTTATTGTTTTATCAAGGGATTAAACATGACACTTCGTCAGCTTAAAATATTTTTAAATATTTTTATTATAATATTTGCCTGCACTTCATGTTCAGATAACCACAGCAACACTTATGAACCTGAATCAGAAACAGCTATAATTTCTGGTATAATCACAGATCCTCCCATAAAAGATGCAAAAGTTTTTCCAATAGCCAAAGACACGCTCAAACCTTTTCCATTTAATGATTCTTCAGCCAAAACCGATGAAAACGGTAATTTCTCTCTTATTGTAAAAAAAGATGATCTTGGTAATATATCACATATTGAATCTTTTGGAGGAAGTGATACCAAAACAGGAGTCTCTTTCAAAGATCTTTCTTTTAAAGCATATTTTGAAAATGACAAAAAAACCAATTTAGTTGTATCCCCGCTGACAACTCTGATTTATCATATGATCAGTACCAATAAAATGACATTTGAAGAGGCAGAAACAAAAACCGCTTCGATTTTTGATCTTGATCCTGGCATCTCACCTTCGGCAAATCCTTTATCTGACAACAAGCTCTTAATTGCAAATATGATTACAGCATATACGGCTGTTTCAGTAAACAAAGAAAACCCTTTCAAATTAACAGCAGAAATACTTGTAAAAAAAGATAAGTTTATACAAAATAACCAAATAGATGAAAATATCTTGTATGAAATTACAGAGTCGACTGAAACATCCAACAGTGTTCAAAACCACTACCAGGCAATCTCTTCAGGGAAATCAGCAGATGAAATAATTTCATCTTCAAAATCTTTTCAGACTAAAACACTTTTCTTTAATTCACTTAAATCACTTATAAAAGATGATTATTCAGACTTTGAAGCAAAATCTGAAATAATAAAAAATAACCTGAAACTGATAACTGATAAAATTTCTGGTGAAATTATACCTCTTGAGACAAACACAACTGTTAATATTTTAAGATATATTTTAAATGAATACGATCTTGCTCAAATCAGTTTAAACAGTGATGATGAATATGAATTTAAAGGGATTTTTTTTGAACAAAACCTTACAGAGGGTGATCTATACAATTCTGATAATATATTTATTTCGGAAGATAAAAAACTTAAAAATCTAATATCTGATTCTGCATATTTCATACACGACATTTCTGTTTTATCAAGCGAGATGCCCGGAAACGATAATTCAAAAAGAGTTAATTACTATTTTAACTCTGATATTTCTCACCTGTATCTTGCTTCACAAACTCTTGATTCTGTGTTTGATGACACAAAAAGAGATTATATACAGACCCAGATTGTAAAAGGATATGCTTCAGCAGGTCTGTTTGATAAAGCAGAACTTATTGCTGATACCCAGATTTTTACTCCAGCGGAAAAAGGAACTGCATACATAGAAATAGGCAGACAACTTCTCGATTTCAGCAATCCGGAAAAAGGATTCAGCCTCATTAAAAAAGGGGGGGATTATTTTTGGGAGATAATTGAAAACAAAGGATTTCATCTTTTTGACAGCGACGATGCTTACAGAATTCACAAGCTTATTTCAGGTTTAGCTCATGGGAATTTTGCTTCAGAACTTAATAAAAGCATTCAAAAACTTGAAAATCAAGTTATACCTAACTTAAGCGGATATTTATCTTATTTTAAAATTGTTATCAGCCTTGAAAGAGCAATTGAAACTCTGCTTGAAGAAGGAGATACACATGAATCAGAAATAAAATTTCTTACAGATATAGTATATAAGTTTGCAAAAAACTGCCCCCCCAACGAAAGAGACGGGGAAAAGCACTACAAAATGAAAATCTATTCGCTTGCCAAGACATCAATATTGTACGGAAAACTTAAAGAAAGCGATAAAGTAGATCAGATTATTAATCTAGTGGAAAAAATAAGAAATAATGACGGACTTAGGTCTGATATTTCTCAAAACGGAACATATTATCTTAATTTAACAAAAGAAGAAACATGGAGTTATATTCCTTACTTTATAGAGGCTGCAGCATATACAGGAAACACACAACTTGAAAATAAAGCTGACCAACTTGTAGCAACTTTTCCAGAAGACAGCCGTTATATCAATGATGCTTATTCAGCCCAGGCTGCTGTTAAAGCAGCTCTTAATAAAACTGATGAAGCAATAGAGATAGTTAAATCAAAAATAACCGAATCAACTGATGATAAAACTTTCCGGGAAAAAATAGAAGCTCTTACTTCTAAAACAGAAATCAATCCTAAAATTGCTGCAATAGCTATTAAGAACAAAAACTATTCAGGCGCACACAAGGCTCTTAATCTTGCATCTGTATATGCGGACCATGTTTATAACTCGGGCAGTGATTTGTATAAAAATTTGTATAAAGTACAAAGAGGATACTTGAAAATTGCTAAACTTTATCATGAAGCCGGAGATAGCAATTCAGCAGAAGATATTTTTTCAAGAACCCTTAAAGTCCTGGAAGGTGGAACATTATCAGGCTACACAGATAAAGGGACTTTTTATTCATACGATCCTGAACCGATTACAGGGATAAAATACTATATAGATGCTGCATCAGAAGCTGCTGCAGCAGCTTATGAAACCGAAAACACAGATTACAGAGATCTTTTTATTGAGCTTGCTCAGTCTGCTGCAAAAGACGCATTTTTCAACTCCGCCATAGATTATGACGATAAAACAGATTTTTTGCTTAATGTAATAGAATTTGCCGGAATAACTCAAAGAAAAGATATAGTCTCTGATCTAAAGGATTATGCTGCTGAAGCTGCATCTTACATTGCTTCAGACAGTTCGGATGAAGATGATATAGTGGATGAAACTGAAGAGCTTATAAAACTTGCAGGCTTTCTGTCAGAGTATAATTCAGCTGAAAATACAGAAGAAATTCTTAAGCTCTGCCTTGAAAATTTTGACAAAGTATATTCTAAAGATGACAAAACAGACCTTTTGGAAGATACAGCAATAGTTTTTGCAAAAATAAATATGACTGACAAAGCTATACAGATTGCAGAAGAGATAGAGTATAAAGAACAGGAATTCGATGTAATTACTGAAATTGCCAGACTTTATGCATTAAGAGATGATTTCCCAGAATCTACAGGAGTATCCATAGATCTTGACGGAGACGGAAAACCTTATTTCTACAGCCCGGAATTAACAAAAGAAGAGTTCCTTGAAACAGGACTTATACTTGATGACGACTCAGACGGCGACGGAACAAAAGATATTTATGACCAAACCCCTTTATACAAAGATTAAAATTTTAACAGCATTTCTGTTAACTGTAAGCTTCCCAGCCCATGCTGAAGAAGAAAATAAAATCTTTCTTCCCGAATTTACAGTTACAGAAACCGAACAAATGGAAAATACAGGAAATTCTGAAATTTCAGGAGATCTTTTAGAAAAACTTCCTTTATCCAACTCATCCATGACAGAAGTTTTAAAGATAAAACCTTCTGTAAGGTTTTCCAATGAAGAAAATCAGGCTCTTGAAGGCGGAGAAATTCTTCCTGATGACATTTCTATTTCAGGCGGTAGATTTTACGACAATAATTTTAATCTTGACGGATTAAGAATAGACAGTTTTTTAGATCCTGCTTCAGGAAATCCAAAATCTGTAACCGAAGTTCCAGGATATTCTACAAAAATATTTCCCGATCTTAATATTATAAAATCTTTAAAAATTTATGAAAACGATATACCTGCAAAATACGGCGCTTTTACTGGAGGAGTGGTTTCTGCCGAAACAAAAAAGCCCTCGGACAAATTCAAAGGAGAATTCAAATTTTTAACAACAAGATCAGAATGGACAAGTTTTAATTTAAAAGGCCCGCTTGCAAATGAATTTGAGAATTCAAGGTCAGAAAGAATGCAGCCTGACTTTGAAAAATACAATACATCTTTATACGCTGAAGGCCCTGTAACAAAAAACAGCGGTTATATTTTCAGCTACAGAAACAATTATTCCCAGATTCCTTTATATCACCTCGACTATGTTAAAAATCAGGAAAGGGAAATGAATTCTTTATTTGTTAAATTCAATCATGAAGAATTAATTGGAAAATCAAGCTCTGCGTCTTTGTCATATACTCCTTATCAGGCAAATTATTTTATGCCGGATGCCATTAATTCAGATTATACATTAAACGGAGGAGGACTTAACCTGAGTGCAGAAAACTCCTTTGAACTTAAAAACTCGGATCTTTCTGTAAAAAGTTCATTCAGTCAAAGCAGCTATGACAGAGAGGCAAACAAAAACTGGTATAAATGGAGCGCTACAGGATCTAAAGACTGGGGACTCCTCACAGATTCAAACACTAGCAAAGAAGGCGGTTCCGGAGATATAGAAAAACAGGAAAATACATTTAATCTGACAACTGATATTGAATACTATAAGTCAAATCTTTATAAAGATATATTCCACAGACCTTCGGCAGGAGTTTTTTACACTTATGTTACAGGCGAAGAAGCAAGAAGCAGCACAACATATGTTTATTCTTCGCCGGTAACAGACAACCCTGATTTTACAGCACCTTTAAATGATGACGCATCTGTTCCCGGAGAACAGTATTTTTCAAAAAGACTTGTATATTTCCCGTATTCTGGAAGACAGGATCTTAATTACTACGGATTTTATCTTGAAGATATTTTCTATGTCAAAAGATTTTCCATTAGAACGGGTATAAGAATATCAAGGGACGACTTTCTTGAAAATATTAATACTGCTCCCAGAATTACAGCCTCATACGATTTTTTTGGAAACGGGGCATTAAGTTTTCACTCAGGATACAACAGATATTACGGGCACAGTTTTTTACAGCACAAGTTAAGAGAAGCAAGGGGAAAAACATACAGAATTGAATGGAGGTCGACATACTTAAATCAGCTTACTCCATGGACAGAAGATATTGACAGCCCCGATAAAATATACAGATATTCAGATCTTGACACTCCTTATGCCGACGAATACTCAACAGGTATAAAAGCAGAAATTCTAAACACAGACTTTCATTTAAAATATATAAAAAAATACTTTGAAGACGAATTTGCAACAGGATACGGATCAAATGAAGAAGAACTTACTGTTTATGAATATAACAATTCAGCCAGTTCAGAATATGAGTGCGTAAGCTTTTCTGTTGAAAAGAAAAAAGAAAACGACTATGCAGTATTGTTTAATGTTTCATGGCAGGACAGAGTCTCTTTTACAGATACTTACAATTCAACCTCAGATGAAGAAACAGCTTCTGAACTAGTATATTATGAAGGTAAAGTTATTTTTAAAGATAAAATGCCTGCTTCTGACTACAACCAGCCTGTTACAGCAAACCTTATAATTTACAAAAGGCTTTTTACAGATCTGGACCTAACTCTCAGCGCAAAATATATAAAAGACTATCAAATAATTACTCCGACAGGAGATTACCACGAAATAACAACAAGCAGCAAAATAAACCCTGTTACAGGCGACCCTTATACAGAAGATATTCCTGTGTATGAAAACAGAACCAAAGACAACCTTCTTTCCTTCAGCCTGAGAAGTGAAATCCCGGTTTTCAGGCATAAAAGATACAAGGCAAAACTACTATTTAATATAATGAATATATTCAACAACACAAACAATGAATCTTCTCTGTCATCTATTCCTGTTTCAGGACGGCAGTTTTTTGCAGGGATGAAGTTTGTCTTTTAAACCTAGCTTACCAAAGCATTTAAAGACTTTGCAATAAACTGATCAAAACCTTTAATTTCACCGGGTGTATTAAGTATTTTTATAGAAGCCTCGGGATACTTTTTTTCAAATTTTTCCTTAATTTCAGGTATATCTTCAGTAACATGGGACCCTCTGAACAAAAAGTAAGGAAATATATATACAGTGTCTGCACCTTTTTGAAGTTCAGCTTCAAGCACCTCTTCAATTTTAGGAGTGCCGAACTGAAGATAGCAGCAGAAAGCTTTATCTATTTTTTTGCCCAGATTCTTTCTTACTTTTTCAAAAAAATTTTCTACCCCTTTATTGGAATCAGATTTTCTGCTGCCGTGGACAGCAAACAAAAGTATATTCATATTTTTTTCTCCATATCTTTTTTAATTGACTGGTAAACAGCGTACTCTTCCCATTTACATCTTTTTTTGCATCCATTGCTGTAAATAGAGCACTTTTCAATTATTTTATCTATAGCTGCTTTTTCCTTTGCCCTGTGTTTTATACCATTTTCTACTATTTTTTTTATTGAATAAATTCTGAACTTATCAAGATTTGGAAGAGATGAAAGCTGATCACTATGGCCTCCCCTTTTCACGACAAGAGGCTCTTCAACAATATGAAAATCAAACAAAAGAGAAGCTCTGAGCCATAAATCATAATCTTCGCAAGCAGTCATTTCCTCATCAAACAGACCTGCTTTTTCAAAGAAATCTTTTTTCATCATAACTGCTGAAGGACTTACAAGACAAAGAGATAAAGAATCAATAAAAATATCACCCGAAGGTTTTTTATGCCTTTTTCCGGGATTTACCCGTTTGCCGTTTCTTATCCATACCTCGTCTGTCTGACATACATAAGCACCTGGGGTTAAATTAAAATAACTTATCTGGGTTTCAAGTTTTTCAGATTTCCAAATATCATCAGAATCAAGAAAAGCAATGTACTCACCTTCTGCAGCTTTTATACCGAGGTTTCTTGCTGAACTGACACCTTTATTCTGCTGAAAAAGAACCTTGATATTTTCATTATTCTCTCTATACTTTTTGAATATATCCTGTGTAGAATCTGTTGAACCGTCATCAACAACTATAAGCTCAAAATTTTCATATGTCTGTGAAAGAACAGAATCGATACAATCACCAATCCAGCCATCTCTGTTGTATACAGGAATTATAACGCTTACTTTATTTTTATTGTTCATAACTGACCAGTTTATTTATAAAGATATTTAGTAATTGGCAGAAAACGAAATTTTTTAGTTCAGGAGCTAATTAAACCTGACCCTATTTATTTTATTGCCTGTATAGACATTATTTGGTATATTTTTCAACTATTTTTGTTTTAAAAACATTAGTCACTAAATTCAGTTTAAATTGACCGAAAATAAAAATTTTTGTTCAGTTAAAGTAAAAAATTTGATTTTAACAATACTACGCTATTTTAAAAATTAAATATTTAATAAGAACTTTATAATGGATAAAAAAGTAGTTTTCGATCTACAGATAAAACAACAAAAACTTTTTGACCGGAGGTAGAAAAATGAAAAAATTATCATTCGTGCTGGCTGCTATAACAGTCTGTGCATTTATTGCTACAGGATGCTCCCAGGACAGCGGAGACAATGCTTCAGCAGACAAAGATAAAACCACTTTTGCAACAATTGGAACCGGTGGAATTACAGGAGTTTATTATCCTACAGGCGGGGCTATTGCAAAAACAGTAAACAGAAAAAAAGATGAATACAAAATCAGATGTACAGTAGAATCTACAGGAGGTTCTGTATACAATATAAATGCTGTAATGGCCGGTGATCTTGAATTCGGTATTGCTCAGTCTGACAGACAGTATCAGGCAGTAAACGGAATGGCTGAATGGGAAGAACTTGGTCCTCAAAAAAATCTAAGAGCAGTATTCAGTATACATCCTGAATCAGTAACCCTTGTAGCTGCAGCAGATGCCGGAATAAAAGATATAAAAGATCTTAAAGGTAAAAGAGTAAATATAGGAAACCCTGGCTCAGGACAGAGACAAAACGCAATAGATGCCCTGACTGCTGTTGGAATAGATGTTGACAATGATATTCAGGCTGAAGGCGTTAAAGCTGCAGAAGCTGCAGGTCTTCTTCAGGATAACAGAATTGATGCTTTTTTCTATACAGTAGGACATCCCAACGGTTCAGTAAAAGAAGCTTCTTCAGGAAAAAGAGAAGTTCGTTTTGCTACAGTTACAGCAATTGAAAAACTTCTTGAAAAATACCCTTATTACGCAAAATCGGTTATTCCAAAGGAATTTTATCCTAACGTAAAAAATGAAGATGATGCAGTTACTTTCGGAGTAAAGGCAACTCTTGTAACATCTGCTAAGGTTCCCGAAGATGTTGTTTATGCAATTACAAAAGAAGTTTTTGAAAATCTTGAATCATTTAAAGAACTTCACCCTGCATACAAAGTTCTAACAAAAGAGAATATGCTTGAAGGCTTGTCAGCTCCTCTTCATAAAGGTGCTGTAAAATACTATAAAGAAGCAGGAATGATGTAGCATAAAACTGCCCCGTAATATAAACTTACGGGGCTTTTACAAGCATCTGGTATTAACTCAGTAAAATATTCATTTAAGACAAATATTTTTAGCAGAAAGCCGGTTTAATGGAAGAAAAAGAACTTAAAATACAAGGAATAGACAAAGCCCAGAAGCTTGCCAGGGCTGAAGAAGGTATGGGAAGAAATCCCAAAGGTGCAGGTAAATATTTAATATTTATACTCGGACTTTCATGGTCACTTTTTCAACTTTCTATAGCAAGCTGGTTTATTCTTGACTCGATTTTCATCCGTGCAATCCATCTGGGATTTGCAATGGCTATAGTTTTTTTATCCTTTCCTATGTTCCGAAGACCTGTACTTGGTCTTAAATTTTTGTCCAGAACCGATAAAATACCGCTTTCTGATTATATACTTGCAGCTGCAGGATCTTTCTGCGCACTTTATATTCTTATAGATTATCAGGGAATTATAACAAGATACGGACTTCCGATTACAAGAGATCTTGTTGTCGGATCTGCTCTTGTACTTATTCTTCTTGAAGCCTCAAGAAGAGTTATAGGGCCAGCCCTTTCGATTGTAGCAGGTGTATTCTGTATTTACGCATTCTTCGGGCCATACATGCCATCTGTTATTGCATTCAAAGGAGTTTCACTTAACCGGTTCATAGGCCAGATGACAATGTCAAGCGAGGGAATTTACGGAATTCCACTTGATGTATCGGCAAATATTGTATTTTTGTTTGTTCTCCTTGGAGCAATGCTTGATAAAGCAGGAGCAGGAGAATATTTCATAAGACTTGCCTTAAGTCTCCTTGGTAAATACAAAGGAGGACCGGCAAAAGCGGCTGTTCTTGGAAGCGGGCTTACAGGAACAGTTTCAGGTTCAAGTATAGCAAATATTGTTACAACGGGTACTTTTACCATACCTATGATGAAAAGAGTCGGCTATCCTGCCAAAAAAGCTGCTGCAATTGAAGTAGCCGCAAGTACTGACGGACAGCTAGCACCCCCTATAATGGGAGCAGCAGCTTTTATTATAGCCGAATATGTTAACGTACCTTACATAGATGTGGTAAAAGCAGCCGCTATACCGGCTTTTGCTTCATATGCCGCGCTTTTCTACATTACCCATATCGAAGCTTCCAAACTCGGGCTTAAAGGCATGAGCAAAAAAGATCTTCCAGAATTTTTCAAAACTTTTTTTGCAGGAATACATTTTATGATTCCCCTTGCAGTTCTGGTTTATGAACTTGTTTTCCAGAGAAGATCTCCTGAAGTTGCAGCTTTTCATGCAATCTGGGTAATGGCTATAATAATGCTTATCATGCCGTGCATAAATGCTGTATACAAAAAACAAAAAATCCTGCCTGCATTATATTCAGGTGTTGTAAATCTTATGAATGCTCTTTCATCCGGAGCAAGAAACATGGTCTCTGTTGCTCTTGCAACAGCAGCAGCAGGCATAATAGTCGGAATTGTAGCCCTTGGCCTGGGCGGCCTGATCACCCAGATTATTGAAATAATTTCTATGGGCAACATCTTTCTTATGCTTATAATAACGGCGATTGCAAGTCTTATAATAGGCATGGGGCTTCCTACTACAGCAACATATATAGTAATGGCTTCACTTACCGCACCTGCCATTGTTACGATTGCAGCAGCACAGGACTTTGTAGTTCCCTTAATGGCAGCACATCTTTTCTGCTTTTACTTCGGAATTCTTGCTGATGATACTCCGCCTGTGGGACTTGCAGCTTATGCAGCTTCGGCAATAGCCAAATCACCTCCTATTCCTACCGGAATTCAGGCATTTATGTATGATATAAGAACAGCTATTCTTCCGTTTATGTTTATTTTTAATACTGATATCATACTTCATAATATAAACAGCTGGACAACAGGTATTCTTATTTTTATCATGACATGTATGGGTAACTTTGCTTTCGCCTCTGCAACTCAGGGATGGCTTATTGCAAAGAACAGATGGTATGAACTTCCTATGCTTCTTGGAGTTACTCTTATACTTATGAGACCTGATCTTATATCGCAATGGCTTGGAATTGCTCACGAACAAAGGTATTATACCTACATATTAGGGTTAATTCTTTTTCTTATAATTTATGCATTACAGATTCCAAGAAAGAAAAAAATGAATTATACTTCTTAGATATATGATTTTAGTATGCTAACGTTATTTAAGATAAATATAAAAGAGACATAAAATGAAAAAAATAATAGCAGCTGTTGATTTTGCTGAAATTTCCGAAGAACTGATTTATTTTGCACTCGACTTTGTTTCTCAGCTTAATACAGATATTATGTTTGTAACTGTTCTTGATGAGTGGGACGTATATTCTGTTGGAAAAATAAGTTCCATGGGCTATGATGTAGACGGTGATCATTACTCCGAAGAGATTGAACATGAATCAATAGAAACATTTAAAAAAATTGTAAAAAAGTGCGGTTTTCCTGAAATAGAAAAAAGCCTTATGATCAGGTGCGGAAGACCTGCAAAGGAAATTTTAAAACTTATTGCTGAAGAAAATGCAGATGCTGTAATCATAGGCGCAAAAAACAGAAAAGACCTGGAACACACATTTGAACTATCTGTAGCAGAAAAAATATTTAAACGCTCTCCTGTTACAGTTATAAGTTACCGTACAACTGAACATGCAAAAAAATTAAGAAAAAAAATACACTAAAACCTGAATTGAGCTCTTAATAACCATCCTGAATCATACGGACAAACACAAGAGCTTTCTATTCAGTTAATAATAAATGTTATTTTCAACTATTTAGTATTTGGTCGAAAACTAGAATTTTTTGTTCAGTTCAAGGCAGATGAAACATTTAACCGCAGGAATACTGGAGTATTTTGAGGATTAAATTTTGATTCTAACGCAGAAATGGGCAAAAAAGGCAGTTTTCGTTCAGCAACTATTTTATATTTTAAATTTTCCGCCTAAGCTTTCCAGGAGGTAGAATGCCTGCCCAGCAAATAAGATTTAAAAAAAAAGTCCAGTATACAATTTCCATGGTAATTATTCTTGTAACAACAACCTTTCTTGTTTTATTTGCACATATCCAATCATGGCACAACAAAAAAAACCTGACTGATAACCTGGAAAAAAATGCGGAAATTACTGTAGAAAGACTTTCATCTGCGCTTACTCTCCCGCTATACAACCTTGATATCCATCAGATCAGAAAAACTTTGCTTGCAGAAATGAAAAACAGAAACATAACTGCTGTAATAATCACTGAAGCAAACAATTATGATCAGGCCATGACAGGATTTGTAAGGGATAAAAATTGGGAGCCTGAAGAAAAGCTTGATTTTGAAATTTCAGACAAAGACCCTTTGATTGTTAGGCAAAGTAAAATTTATGCTGGTAAGCCCGGAGATACCACATATCTTGGTAAAATTAAAATATCCTTTACTAAAAAATTTATCCTTGAAGATATCCAACAGAAACGAAAAGAAATGATTATAGGGATTATAATTCTTGATATTCTTCTTATTTTAGTTTTGGAGCTGAGCCTCAGAAAAATAGTTATACGGCCTCTCAAAAATGCTGTTTCAGCTCTTCAGGACATAGTTGAGGGGCAGGGAGATCTTTCAAAAAGATTAAACATCAAAAGAAATGATGAAATAGGTGAACTTGCTTCATGGTTCAACAAATTCATAAATGAACTTGAAGATAAAGCACTTATTGCAAAAAATGTATCAAAAGGTAATCTTAATGTTAAAGTCAAGGTTTTGTCCGAAAATGATACTCTGGGGATATCACTTAACCAGATGGTTCAAAATTTAAGGGACAACACAATTAAAACCCGAAATGCCGCAGAACAGATTTCCATGACAAGTGAAGAAGTTAATTCAACAGCACAAAATGTTGCAAGGGGTGCTTCAGAACAGGCACAAACAGCTGACCGTCTGTCAAATTTCATGGATCACAGCAGGATAAATATACAAAAAAATCTCGAACATACTATACAGGCTGAAAAAACAGTTAAAAACACATCTACAGAAGCCCAGGAAAGCTCTGATAAAATGTTTGAAACTGTTAATGCATTAAAAGAGATTGTAGGAAGAATTACAATTGTAAATGAGATTGCCAGACAGACAAATCTCTTGTCTTTGAATGCCGCTATTGAAGCAGCAAGAGCAGGAGAGCACGGAAAAGGTTTTGCTGTTGTTGCAGACGAAATAAGACAGCTTGCCGAAAAAAGTCAGAAAGCTTCTGCTGAAATAAGCAATAAAGCCTCATACAGCCTTGAGCTTGCAGACCAGACAGGCGAAGATCTTTCAAGGCTTCTTCCCAAATTCAGGGAAAACTCTGATTTAATTAATGAGATAAGGGTTGCTCTTGAAGACCATGTTGACGAAATAGAAAAAACTGACTATGAGCTTAAAGAGCTTATGAAAGTTATAGACGAAAATGCCCAGATATCAGAACAAATGGCCGCTTCTGCAGAAAGTATGGCAAATCTTGCAGAAGGCCTTAAAAAATTAATAAAAGTTTTCAATGTTGATAAGGAAAAAGATCAGAACTGATAAAAAATGATAAATATAAATATCCCCGGATTTAAAAATTTAGAAATAAAAAATCTTGTTATTGATTATAACGGTACAGCTGCAGTTGACGGAACGCCTGTAAAAGGACTAAAAAAACGGATTAAAAAACTTTCCGAATCAATAGATATTCATGTAATAACAGCAGATACCCACGGCAACGTAAAAAAAGCTCTGAGTGATTACAACTGCAGAATAATTGTTATTTCAGGAAATGATCAGGATAATGCAAAAAAAGAATATATAAAAAAAACGGGATCACATCATACAGCAGCTCTGGGAAACGGCAGAAATGACATTCTTATGCTTTCTGAAGCTGCACTTGGAATATCAGTACTTATGGATGAAGGGTGTTCTTTTAAAGCTGTGGCTGCTTCAGATTTAATTGTGAAATCAGTCAATGATGCTCTTGACCTTTTTTTAAAAACCAATAGACTGAAAGCCGGACTCAGAAACGGATAAAACAGGAGAAAAAATGCTCGTTACAATTGATCATGACAAGTGTACCAAAGATTTCAAATGCATTGATGAATGCCCGGTTAAAATTTTTGGTTTTTCAAAGGAAGAAAAAAAAGTTGTTACTATAGACAACCCTGAAAGTATATGCATCAAATGCGGACACTGCGATGCAGTCTGCCCTGAAGATGCCATAACTCTGGAAGGTTTTACACAATCAGACTTTATTGAAAAACGTAAAGAAAATGAACCCACAGAAGAAGATGTGGAATATATCTTAAGATCCAGAAGATCTGTAAGAACTTATAAAAATGAATCAGTTTCAAAAGAAAAACTGGAAAAACTTATAGATACTGCTTCAGCTGCTCCTACAGGCCATAATTCAAGATCTGTGGAATGGCTTGTGATCTATGAAAAAGAAAAAATAGATCAGTATAAAAAAATGGTGATCGACTGGATGAAATACATGGAAAAAGAACAGCCTGATACAGCTGCTCTTCTCGATTTAAAACATATTATTGAAGGCTATGAAGCAGGTTTTGACGGAATTCTGAGAGGAGCTCCGCACCTTGTAGTGGCCCATGCTCACAAGCATGCTCCAACAGCATCAATTGACGGTGCAACTGCACTTGCATATCTTGAGCTTGCAGCTCCTTCACTTGGACTTGGAACATGCTGGGCAGGTTTTTTCAATATTGCAGCATCTTTCTGGCCGCCACTTAAATCTGAACTAAACCTTCCAAAAGATCATAAAAACTACGGATCTGTAATGGTCGGCGTTCCAAAACATGAATACAAAA
>Ga0136557_1000350_pt1 | contig 36674 bp, 35 predicted proteins | sample AntRauTorckE6832_FD_104796 | JGI IMG/M metagenome (GOLD analysis project Ga0136557, IMG submission 104796) | Saline lake microbial communities from Rauer Islands, Antarctica - Metagenome Torckler E6 #832 | ecosystem: Environmental > Aquatic > Non-marine Saline and Alkaline > Saline | place...
ACCCAGAGCGCCAGATAGTCTTCAAATTCATTCTTGTCGACCACCGAGAGGCTGGCACCCGGGGCGCCCTCTTGCTCAGGCTTCAGTGGCGACTCCAGGCTGCGTGCCATCTGCAACCAGGTCATTCGATGACGGCTTTGCATCAGCCCGGAGGCATCCATGTATTCATTGGCCAACTGATTACTGGTGGCTTTCCGGGCAGCCTGCTGCAAGGCTTCGCAGGTGCGGGTACCGCAGGTGGTCATCAAGGGTTCAATGAAGTGGGTAATGGCTTTTGCCGACTGGTGCAGAACAAACTGCACCTGCTCGCTGGGTGCATGCAGAGTGGATTGTCCCTGGTTGGTACTGCTGCCACACAATTGCAGCATGGCATCCAGTGCCTGGGGATTGGATCGGGTCAGCTCTACGCCCATCGCACTTTCAATGCGCCGGGCGGGCTTCACGTGCAGATCGTGAACACCCTTGCCGTCCATACCACGAAAGCGCACGACAAGCTCTTCGGGCATGCCACCAACAAACGCCCGGTCCAGCTTTCCCGAGGTTTCGCTGGAATAACGGATGAAAAGGCCTTCGGCACAGAAATCCGCAATCTGGCAGGGCACACTGAGACCCTCGGGTGCCTCAAGCCTGGCAGCGAGTTTGATTGGTTGTCGGGTACTGCTACGGCGTTCTTTCGGATCCATCTTGTCCTGCTGTGGTCACAAAGGTTTGAAAAACACCTTCGAATTGCGCTGAGTGTTGTAGGTGGCCAGTTTGGGCCCCGGTAGATCCTGTACATCTGCTGGCAGGAACCCGCGCTCCCGGAACCAGTGCTCGGTCTGGGTGGTAAGTATAAACAGATTACGAATACCATGACCGCGAGCCAGTTTTTCGACCATCGCCAGTATCTCGTCGCCACGCCCTGCCCGACGGTAATTCGGATCGACTGCGAAGCACGACAGCTCGCCCGCATCTTCTTCCGGGTAAAGATAAAGCGCGGCACAACCAACAATCGTTCCGTCTCTCTCCGCCACCACGAAGCTGTCTGCTTCAGTTTCCAGCATTTCCCGGGAACGGCGTACAAGGATGCCTTGTTCTTCGAGGGGCTGGATCAGTTCCAGAATGCCGCCGATGTCTTCTACCCGGGCCTGGCGAATCTGCTCATAGTTATCACCACTGACCAGCGTGCCCGAGCCATCCCGGGTGAACAGTTCTTCCAGTAAGGCGCCGTCTTCGGCATAGCTGATGATATGGGCCCGGCGCACGCCTTTTACGCAGGCATCGCAGGCGGCCTTCAGGAGGGAGGCATCATGACCGGTTACTGTATTGGTGTTCAGGCGTTCCGATGCCTGCTGAGCCGAGAGTTCCCGGATCAGCCCGCCATCTTCTTCCAGCAAGCCTTCGTCATCGATAAAGACGATGAGTTTTTCCGCCTGCAGAGCCGCGGCCACCTGGCTTCCTACATCTTCATAGGAGAGGTTGAACGCATCACCCGTGGGTGAGTAGCCCATCGGAGGCAGTAAGACGATATGCCCCAGCTCCAGCAATTGTTCCATGCCCCGGGCATCTACCCGGCGAACCTTGCCGGTATAGCCAAAATCGATACCGTCGAGTACGCCTACAGGTTTGGCAGTCACGTAGTTGCCACTGCTGACCAGAATGCGGGCATTGTGCATGGGCGAGTTAACCAGCCCCATGGATAACTGACTCTCAATATACGCCCGCAACCCGCCAATAGCTTCCATCACCAGCGGTAACTGGTTGTCTGAGGTAATGCGCAGGTTGCCGGCAAACGAGGATTGCAGGCCGGCATCGTCCAGACGTGACTGTATCTGGGGACGGGCGCCAAAGGCCACCACCAGCCTGACACCGAGACTGCTGAGCAGAGCGATGTCGTGAATGATATTGATGAAGTTCCGGTGCTCAATCGCATCGCCGGGCATGGTCAGGACCACCGTCCGGCCACGGTGTGCGTTGATGTAGGGGGATGAGTGGCGGAACCCATGCAGCCAGTCGTTTGATTTCAAGTCTTTCTCCCTTCAAGGCAGAACTGTTTGATCAGCCCACGCAGGATGTCCACTGTCGGTTGCAATTGCGACAGCTCCAGGTATTCATCAGGCTGGTGCGCCTGATCAATGGAGCCGGGGCCCATTACCAGAGTTTCCAGACCAAGTTTCTGCAACCATGGGGCTTCGGTGGCGAAAGCCACTGCGTGGGCGGTATGGCCGGTAAGCGTTTCACAGGCCCTGACCAATGCCGCGTCGGCGGGTGTCTCGAACGGCGGCACACCGTCGAACAATGGCTCGAACGTCAGCCCCAGCTCCCGACGTTCTGCCAGCGGTTGCAGCCGGTTCAGAATGGCCTGGCGCAGGCTCGCCATGTCCATGCCCGGCAATGGGCGAAGGTCAAAGTGAAGTTCACAATCAGCACAGATGCGGTTGGGGTTGTCACCCCCGTGAATGCAGCCAAGATTCAAAGTAGGCACCTGCACTTTGAAATTGGGGTTACAGTATTGCTCCTGCCATTGGCTACGCAGCGCCAGCAACTCACCCAGGGCTTCATGCATGCCTTCCAGGGCGTTGCGTCCCAGTGACGGATCAGAGGAATGGCCGGACTGCCCCTCAAACTTCAGGCGCTCCATCATGATGCCTTTGTGCATACGCACAGGGCGCAGACTGGTGGGCTCACCGATGACGGCGTACCGGGCTTTCGGTTTGCCGGCTTCGGCCAACGCCCGGGCACCGTTCATGGAGCTCTCCTCGTCGGCAGTGGCCAGAATAATCAACGGTTGCTGCAGCGGCTGGCCCACAAACGCCTTGGCCGCCTCAATGGCAAGCGGGAAGAAGCCCTTCATGTCGCAGGTACCCAGCCCGTACCAGCGATTGTCTTTCTCGGTCAGGGTAAACGGGTCGCTCTGCCAGCGCTTGTCATCAAACGGCACTGTGTCGGTATGGCCGGAAAGCACCAGGCCTCCGGGGCCACTGCCCAGAGTTGCGATCAGGTTATATTTACCCGGCATACCCGGCACTTCGAGTATTTCGGTCGTAAAACCCAGCGGCTCCAGCCACTCGGCCAGGGTACGAACCACCGCTTCATTGCTATGGTCCCAGTCTGCCGAGGCACTGCTGATGGATGGCAGGGATATCAGACGGGTCAGCATGTCGCGGATGCCGGGTACCCCGGTAATGTTATCGGTGCCTTGAGTCATAAACGCCTCCTGGCATTGCTGTCAGTCTGGCCGACCCCGTCGCCAGACCTCGAAGGTACTGATAGCACGAACCTGAATCGGATAAGCAACCTCGCCGCTGCTTACCAAGCGGGCAAGTTCCAGTTCCTGCTCGCCCACCCGGTCGAGCCGGCCCTCTACCTGATTGCCGTTATTAAGCGTGACCCGTGCGGTGTGGCCCAGCCAGTTATCTGCGGCTTCCAGATTTTCGGGATACCATTTCCGCACGCCCGGCTCCTCAGCTGGCGCAACCGGCTCCAACGCATCTGCCGGTAACGCTGGCTCTGAAGTGTCTATCCGGCTCAGATACACATCCGGCACCCGGGCACCATTATACGAAACCTGCCAACTGTCGGGCTTATCCGTTGATTTTTCGCGAACCGGAATGCCCAGCGTTCCCGAATCCGGCTGCAGGGTAAAAGTCAGTTCACCGCCTTCAAGTAACCATTGGCGATACAGCGCCCGCAACTGGTTACTGGCCTGAAGTTCCCGCACATACAGCCCATCGGCGAGCGCCTGCACGGCACCATCTGCCCATTGTTCTGGTTGCAGGCCGGTTTCACGGGCGCAATAGGCTGACAGTTTACGCATGAGCCCGGCATCCCGAACGGTCACCGTAACCGGTTCAGTGCTGCTTTCCAGCGTTGCAGCCGGCTCCCGCAGGTTGATCCGGGCATCCGGCCATCGCAATTCGACGCTGCCGGTTGCGCCAGTGTTGATTTCTGCCAGAACCGCGCCCGCGGTTTGCTCCAGATACACATCGCCGGTCAGCTCGGTGATACCCATGCGCAGCAGATCACCACTGCCGGGCTGCTGTCGGGTGTCCGGCCCACATGCCAGGGCCAGCAAAGGCTGGCTTTCAGCCCCGGAGCCCCGGTCAGCGGCTATCCAGTTGCGAAACATTGACGGCTCAAGCTGCATGCGCACCTGATCGGCCGTCAGTCGCCAGTTGTCGGGCAAACGCTGAGGACTGACCAGAAATTCAAGCAGAGTAACCGGTGAGCCTGCATAAAACTCCACGAAACCCAGCTCCAGCGGCCGGGTCAGGCGAAAGTCTTCCCAGCTGGCCTGTTTCAGGGTCACCCGGCCGTCCAGCGCAGAGCCAATATCGCCTTTATACAGAACACCGTATTCCGACAGGGCCGAACGGGCCTCGGCCATACGGTGATCCGCCAGCCACCAGACGCCGGCTTTGAAGGCGGCAAAGAGCACAATCCCTGTGATAATCAGAAAGGACAGCAGGCGTTTCATCCGTTCGCTCCCGCTTCGATGATCAAGTCCGGGAAATCAGTGTGCCGACACCTTCATCGGTAAAGATCTCCAGCAAACAGGCATGGGCAACCCGGCCATCTATAATATGGGCCGTTTTTACGTCATTTTCGACCGCATTCAGCGCACAGCGGATTTTCGGCAGCATACCGCCATGAATGGTGCCGTCTTCAATCAATTCATTGACCTGTTTGGCCGTCAGACCGGTAAGCACCCTGTCGTCCTTGCCCTTCAAACCGGATACATTGGTCAGCAGAATCAGCTTTTCCGCTTTCATCGCTTCGGCGACCTTGCCGGCCACCAGGTCGGCATTGATGTTATAGGACGCGCCATCCGGCCCGACGCCAATCGGCGCAATGACCGGGATCACGTTGCTCCGGGTCAGCATGTCGATAAAATCCACATTCACGCTGGCGACTTCACCAACGTGGCCGATATCGATTATTTCCGGACGCTCCAGTTCTTCGGAGCGGTCCATCACCTCCAGTTTACTGGCACGAATCAGGTTCGCATCCTTCCCGGTCAGGCCAACGGCGGTGCCGCCATGGGAGTTGATCAGTGACACAATCTCCTTGTTGACCTGCCCTCCGAGCACCATTTCAACCACATCCATGGTCTCGGAATCGGTCACCCTCATACCGTTGATGAAGCGAGACTGGATGTTCAACCGTTCCAGCAGCTCGCCAATCTGGGGCCCGCCACCGTGGACCACGATCGGGTTAATGCCGACCAGTTTCATCAACACCACGTCACGGGCGAAGCTGCTCTTTAGCTCTTCGTTCTCCATGGCGTTACCGCCGTATTTGATCACCACGGTTTTGCCGGTAAAGCGTTGTATGTAGGGAAGACCCCGGCTCAGTACCGAGGCCACTTGCATTGCATTTTCACGATCCAGCGCCATGGCGTTGTCAGATTCCTTGCGGTCAGAAAAATGTGTCAGAAGTCTGGGGTTACATCGGGGGCAGCTTTACCCAGTTGTTCCCGGAAAATAGCCTTGATGCGTTCCAGAGCCTGATCGGTTTCAGCTTCAAAGCGTAGCACCAGCATTGGCGTGGTATTGGAGGCACGGCACAGGCCCCAGCCATCCGCATAATCCACACGAATGCCGTCAATGGTACTGATGCTGCCGTCACCGAACTCGCCCTGCTCGCCCAGTCTTTCAATAATACCGAACTTGTCGCTCTCGGAGACTTCCACGTTCAGTTCAGGGGTACTGATATCCTCGGGGAAGTCGGCAAATACCTCGTCGCTATGACGATCTTCAATGCCCAGAATCTCCAGCAGGCGGGCGGCGGAATACAGGCCATCATCAAAACCATACCAGCGCTCGCCAAAGAAGATATGGCCGCTCATCTCGCCGGCCAGCAGTGCCCCGGTTTCCTTCATTTTCGCTTTCATCAGCGAGTGGCCGGTTTTCCACATGATCGGCCGGCCGCCGGCTTCCGAGATTACACCGGCCAGGCGACGACTGCATTTCACATCATAAAGCACATCGGCGCCCGGGTTCCGGGACACAACGTCTTTGGCCAACAGCATCAGCAGGCGGTCCGGCCAAATTATCTTGCCGGTGTTGGTTACCACACCCAAACGGTCACCATCGCCGTCAAAGGCCAGGCCAATGTCAGCCCCGGTTTCCTGTACTTTGGCAATCAGGTCTTTCAGGTTGGCCGGCTTGCCCGGGTCTGGATGGTGGTTGGGAAAGCTGCCATCCACTTCGCAGAACAGGGGTATAGCCTCACACCCCAGCTCTTCGATGAGCATCGGTCCGAGCTCGCCTGCAATGCCGTTACCGGCGTCGACCACGACCTTCAGCGGCGCTGCTACGGCGATGTCACCAACGATCCGGTCAAGATAAGCGCGGCGCACATCTTCACGGGATTGAGAGCCCTGACCGGTGTTAAAATCGCTGGTCCGGGCACGTTGATACAGTTTCTGGATGGCGTCGCCGGAGAGGGTTTCACCACCGAGCATGATCTTCAGACCATTGTAGTTGGCCGGGTTATGGCTGCCGGTGACCATGACACCCGAGCCGTTCTGCAGCTGATGGGTGGCAAAATACAGCACCGGCGTGGGCACGGCGCCCACATGAATCACGTTACAACCGGTGGCCATCACGCCACGGGCCAATGCCTCCGCCAGCTCCGGGCTGGAATGCCGGCCATCGTAACCGACGCACAAAGAGCTCACACCCCGGTCACCGGCTTCTGAACCAATGGCACGGCCAATCAGCTCAACCACATCTGCTGACAGGCTCTCGCCCACTATCCCTCGAATATCATAAGCCCGGAAGATCTCCTGCTCGACGCTGACTGAAGGGGCTCTGGTTTCCGCCACTTCAGGGATATCCTCATCGAACAGGGGGGCACTGGAAGCGGAATGCCCAAAACCAAGCACGTCCTCGTCGCCATCCAGCATATCGATATCCGGCACTTCACTGTCCTGGAATAATGGGTCTTCATCCCCGGCGGGCTTGTCTTGTTTCGCCGGACCGGGCTTTGGCCGGGCGCTCTCACTGGCTTTGGCCACCCGTTTCTCGACCACCTGAGACAATCGATAGAGAACCTCACCGGTAGAAGCCACCATATCCCAGCGGAAAGCCGGCAGCTTGACCTTTTCACCACCAAAAACCTTGTGAGCCCACTGAATCAGCGCGGATACATCCTGACGCAGGCCTCGCTGGGCGCCCGCCAGAAGCAGCCATACCACAATCACCGCAATCAGCGTGGGAATCGCCACAAAAATAGCCACGACAATTATGCTGACGGCCGGCTCGGGCGATGCTGCCGGGCGATATGCCAGTGACCAGTCCGGATTGATCAGTCTCCGGGTTTCGGTCGCTCCGGAGCCACTGCCAGCAGAAATAATGGTCCGGGATGAACCTGAGATCGTCTGAACCAGGGACAACTGACCATCCATATAGGTCTGCTCAGGACTTAAAAGAGGACGAAGCTGATCCGCTTCGTAAACGGCCAGAACACTGCCAAGAACCGCGCCGGTATCCGGGTGCTGGAGCTGAGCACCGTACTGCAGATACCAGCGTTTATCTCTCGGGAAAGCATCCGGGTGCATTGTCTGGCCTTTTTCGGCCTGCCGCGCCAGCTCCAGGCCGGCAAAACCCAGCAGATGCTCATCGTCAGCGGCACGGGGAATCTGCTGATAAGGGAAAATAAACACGCGGATGACACCCGGCAAGGCTGCCTCCAGCTCATTCGCCAGGGCCTCAGGCTCGGTTCCCGCCGCCAGAGCATCCGCTACGTAACGTTGGTTGGCGACGGCTTTGACATCCTGTTGCTGACCTTCAAGGTAGCGATTGAGCTGTTGACTCACGGCATCGGCCTGTCGGGCCTGCGTCCGGTCAAAAGACTCTTTTGCCGAAGGGGTCAACACCAGGAAATACACCAGCACGGTAATCAACGCGCCGGTAAGGACCATCACAAGCGCCTGAGCGAGGGCGACCGAGTCCAGTCGCTTCAGTTTGCCGGCGCTCGCAGTACCGTTGCCTTTCTTTTTCGATGCTTTCTTTGCCTTTTTCTCGTCGACCGACGATTCCTGGTTCTTCTTTTTACCGAATTTCATAGAGCATCCCGCTTCTTTATTTCCCGGTCCAGACCAGCCGTTATCCAGCAATTATAGACGCCAACGGCACAAACTGCGCCCCGGCAAGCCAACGCTCAATGCCGCCCGGTTGACCCGAACCCGCCTTCACCTCTGACGCTGGCATCAAATTCCGAAACCACTTCGAAGTCTGCCTGCACCACCGGCACCAAAACCAGCTGCGCAATACGTTCGCCAACGTTGACGGTGAATTCACTCTGCCCGCGATTCCAGCAGGACACCATCAGCTCGCCCTGATAGTCGGAATCGATCAGACCTACCAGATTACCCAGCACAATGCCGTGCTTGTGCCCCAGGCCGCTCCTGGGGAGGATCATGGCAGCCAGAGACGGATCCGCGATATGTATGGACAGACCCGTGGGAATCAGGTGTGTGTCACCGGGCTTCAACGTTAACGGCTCTTTCAGGCAGGCCCTGAGATCCAGACCGGCAGCCCCTTGTGTCCCATAGTCCGGGAAAGGGATTTCGCCACCAATGCGATCATCCAGAATTCGTACCTGCAGTTTCTGCTTACTCATGCGTTTTCGACCTTGTCGCTGTGTTTGGCAATCAGCGCCACCAGACGCCCGGCAATAGCCTGCTTACTATCTGGCCCGATGGACTCCTGCCCTTCCGGCCAGAACACCGTGACCGCGTTCTGGTCACTGTTAAAGCCCAGCCCCGGCATGGAGACATCGTTGGCGACGATCATGTTCAGTTTTTTGCGCTGCATCTTGTCGGTGGCATAACGCTCGACATCCGACGTCTCTGCGGCGAAACCAACCGTGAACGGCGCATCCCGACGACCAGCTACAGAGGCCAGCGTATCCGGGTTACGAACCAGGGCGAGGCTCATCGCTTCACTGCTTTTCTTGATCTTCTCGCCGGCACGATATTCCGGGCGATAATCCGCTACTGCAGCGGTGGCGATAAAAATATCACAGCCGTTATCAACAGCTTCCTGCGAGGCGTTCAGCATGTCTTCGGCAGTTTCCACCCGGCGCACCGCCACCCCTTCGGGAACCGGAAGCGACACAGGACCACTGACCAGTGTCACCTGGGCACCTGCCCGGGCAGCTGCATTGGCAAGGGCGTACCCCATTTTCCCGGAACTGTGATTGGAAATGTAACGTACCGGATCAATCGCCTCACGGGTCGGACCGGCGGTAATCACCAATCGCTTGCCCGCCAGCGGGCCGGTCTGCCTGTCGTGCTCCTGCCCGAGAACAAGCCCTGCCAGGGTTTCCGCTTCCAGCATGCGCCCCGGGCCGGTATCGCCACAGGCCTGTTGTCCCTGATCCGGCCCCCAGACCGAAATTTGCGGATCGTCCGCCAGTAGCGCCATATTTCGCTGCGTGCGGTAGTTCTTCCACATGGCCTGGTTCATCGCCGGCGCGACCGCCACCGGCACTTCTGTGGCACAACACACGGTGGTCAGCAGGTCGTTGGCCATACCCTGGGCCAGTCTGGCCAGGAAATCGGCCGATGCCGGCGCGACCACAACCTGATCTGCCCACTTGGCCAGCTCTATATGACCCATGCCGGCTTCCGCTTCCGGATCCAGCAACGAGGTCCGGACCGCCTCGCCGCTCAGAGCCTGGAAGGTGAGCGGAGTGACGAAAGCAGTAGCTCCTTCGGTCATCACTACCCGAACCTCACAACCGGCCTTTTTCAACAGCCGGACCAGCTCAGCACTCTTGTAGGCGGCAATGCCACCGGTAATTCCCAGCAATATACGTTGGGCAGCCATGGTGGGCTCCGTAATTCCCTGACATGAAAGGGTCATAGGTTAGCATGACCTGCGCTGACGGACAGTCCGACGATTTTCCAAATGTTACCTTTTGCAGTAACCTTTGCAATCAGCTACCCGGATGCAGGACGCATCTATCCCGAACAGCCGCAAGGAAGCCCCACCATGAACGACACCGACTGGCCCACAGACGAGCGCCCCCGTGAACGATTGCTGGCTCACGGCGCACAATCCCTGTCTGATGCGGAACTTCTGGCTATTTTTCTGCGCACCGGCACGCCCGGAATGCCGGTTATGGCACTGGCCCGGCATCTGGTTGACGAATTTTCCGGCCTGCGCGGACTGATGACGGCCTCCCGGCGACAATTCTGCAGCGTAAAAGGCCTGGGCACCGCAAAGTACGCCCAGGTGCAGGCGGCCATGGAAATGGCAAGGCGAGTCATGGACGAACCGCTACGCCAGGGTGACCCTCTGCGCTCTCCTGCCGACACCCGGCGGTTCCTCACCAGCCGGCTTGGCACTTACCCCCATGAGGTGTTCGCCGGCCTGTTCCTGGACAACCGCCATCGGGTGATCCGGTACCGGGAACTGTTTCGGGGGACCATTGATGGTGCCGCCGTCTACCCCCGGGAGGTGGTACGCCAGGCACTGGAAGAAAACGCCGCCGCGGTTATCTTTGCCCACAACCACCCTTCCGGAGTTGCGGAGCCCAGCCAGGCAGACATCTCCCTCACGCGACGGCTGAAAGAAGCGCTCGGCCTGGTGGACATCAGGGTTCTTGACCATATGGTGATTGGCCACGGTGAGGTAATATCTCTGGCCGAAAGAGGGTTAATGTAGCCAATCAGGGCAAAACGCAGGAATACTGGCCAAATTCCCAACAATTTTTTGCGTTGAGGAGCTGGTTCTGGTATAAAAGCGTCCCTTTCTGGCGGCGTCTGGCGAGCAGCGTTCAGTTTAGAGGCGCGAATGGGGGCTTAACCGCTCCTTAGCAACCAGATTAGAGGCGCGAATGGGGGCTTAACCGCTCCTTAGCAACCAGAGACGCATTAAAAACGAATTCGTATTATTGAGACCATTGCTCAGGTCGGAGGCAAGTATGTCCAGAGTTTGTCAGGTTACCGGTAAGCGTCCGGTTTCCGGTAACAATGTATCCCACGCGATGAATCACACTCGTCGTCGTTTTCTGCCGAATCTGCAGAACCACCGCTTCTGGGTTGAATCCGAGAAGCGTTTCGTGAAGCTGCGCGTATCCACCAAGGGCATGCGCATCATCGACAAAAAAGGCATTGACGCTGTGCTGGCCGATCTTCGTGCCCGCGGCGAGAAATTTTAAGGAGCCGCATCATGCGCGAGAAAATCAAGCTGGTATCTTCAGCAGGCACGGGTCACTTCTATACGACCCACAAGAACAAGCGTAACACCCCGGAAAAGATCGCTATCAAAAAGTTCGATCCGGTGGTTCGCAAGCACGTTGAGTACAAGGAATCCAAGATCAAGTAATTGATCCTGTCTCCGAGAAAACCCGGCCTTTGCGCCGGGTTTTTTTATGCCTGCCCGAAGCTCAGAAGGTTTCCAGATAACCCTTGGGCAGGGCAACATCCATAGCGATGGGCAGGTGATCCGACATTGGATAGCTCACCACTTCCGAACGGCGGATTTCCAGGGACGGACTCACCAGGATGTGGTCCAGCGCTTTCTCGGGCCGCCAACTGGGAAAACTGTGAGCCGTTGCCGGCAGCGGAATAAGGTCGGTTTCCTTCAGCGGGGTCCGGGTCAGCAGCTGTTCGGCATGAGCGTTCATGTCTCCCATCATCACCACGTGGCGATAACCGGCAATCTGCTCGCGGATATAAGCCAACTGGCGATGCTGGGCCGCCTTGCTCAGGGACAGGTGCATCAACACCAGAACCAGAGGATCTTCCTCCAGGCCATAACGGGCAATAATCGCACCCCGCCCGGGAATCAGACCCGGAAGCCTGTGTTCGGTAACATCCAGCGGCCGGAAACGGCTGAGAAGGCCGTTACTGTGCTGGGCCATATGGCCGAGATTACGGTTCAGTTGCTGGTACCAGTAGGGGATACCAGCGGCCTCCGCCAGATACTGGACCTGGTTGATATAGCCACTGCGCAGACTGCCGCCGTCGCATTCCTGGAGAGCGACAACATCATACTGACTGAGTACCGAGGCAATGCGATCCAGATTCTGAAACCGACGACGATGGGGCAGCACATGCTGCCAGCTTCGCGTCAGATAATGGTGATAGGAAGAGGTGTTGATGCCAACCTGGATATTGAAGGTCAGCAAACGAATGTGCCGGTGCGGCTCGAACTCCGGCACATGTTCGCTCCCCGAGCAGGTGCTGCCGGGGCGCTCACGGGTTTTCAGGATACCGTCAAGCTGACTACGGAATCGCCTGTACATGCTCTGGCCTCCTGAACCAGGCCGGAAACCGATTCCCGGCCATTTACCTGCTTACTCCGAGGCAGCCTGCTCCTTCTCTGCCAGATGCTCGACTACCTTGAGAACATTTTCATGGCCACCCGCCATGGAGGCACTGGTGACGTATTTGCCATTAACCATCATAGTCGGAGTGCCGGTAATACGGGCACCGCGGATTTTGGATTGTGCCTGCTGAACCCGCGCTCGCACGCCAAAGCTGTTGTAAGTGCTTACAAACTCTTCGGGATCCACCCCATAACCCGCCACAAAATCGGCCAATGACTCGGCATCATTCAGAGGGCGCCGCTCACCTGCCAGCGCTTCGAACAGGGCATCGTGCACTTTATCGAGCTCTCCCATGGCCTCCAGGGCATAGAAGGCATAAGCATGGGGCTCCCAGCTGCGACCCAGAGCAGCCGGCAGCCTTACGTAATTTACGTAGTCCGGCGCTTCTTCTTCCCAGGATTCAGCCAGAGGCTTGAAGTTGTAACAATGGGGGCAGCCATACCAGAACACCTCGGCAACCTCGACACCACTTTCCGATGCAGTGCGTACCGGGTTGTCCAGAGCACGATAATGAGTGCCCTCCTCCCAGGATTGTGCATTTACAACTGCGGATGAAAACAATGAAACCGCGAGAATCGCAGCTGCACCAAGGGTTCTGATCATCGGAAATCTCCAGGCCATCAATGAATATAAAGGAATAATTATCACCCAGCCTACAGGAAAAATTCCATACCGGGGCAGCAGGAAAAACTTACAGAACGGTAAACAGCAAAAACCCCGCACCAGGCGGGGTTTTTGCTCAACCGGGAACCGACTGTTTTCAGTTCAGACCGGAGATATAGTTGGCCACCGCCTCAATCTCGGCGTCAGTCAACTCGGTAGCCACGTCAACCATAATAGTCGCGTTGCTGGTGCCGGCACGCTCACCCGCACGATAGGACTTCAACTGATTGGCCAGGTATTCGGCACTCTGACCACCGATGGCCGGATAGCCACCTGGCTCGTTGCCATCGCCTTTCGGGTTATGGCAGCCGGCGCAAGCCGGAACACCGGAGGCCATGTTACCGCCGCGGTATAGAGCCTCACCCTGATCAACCAGATCCGGGTCAGCCTGATTCACTACCATTTCCTGGCTGTCAAAATAAGCAGCCAGATCTTGCAGATCCTGATCAGACATTGCGTCCAGCAGGCCGGTCATTTCCGGGATCGCACGATCTCCGGATTTGATCGCTACCAGCTGGTCATACAAGTACCGCTCACCAATACCGGTGAGCTTCGGATAGCTCGCCATAATCGGCTTACCACCGCCCTGGCCGTGGCAACTCGTGCACACCGCCGCGTTCTGTTCACCTGCATCCGGATCTCCAGCCCCGTGAGCCACCGCTGTAAGGCTTACTCCGAGAACAACTCCTGCGATCAGTCTTTTCATGCTCGCTCCGCTTCTCTCATCTTTGAAACTAGACAGTATTCTTGATTATCCTGCCGGCCGGCACTGATTTTTGTCAGGCTTGAACCGGGGCTGACAGCGGCAGCGCACAGCGCTCCACCGGAAATTGGTGTAGCATTATACATTAATCGCCGATAACTGAAATCCAAAGGAACGCCAACCGTCGTGGACTCTGATCTGACTCAAAAAAGCCTTTCATTCAACAGCGCCCGATTTCTGACCAGCGCATCACGACTGGATGAATGTCCGCCGGATGCCGGCGCCGAAGTTGCCTTCGCCGGACGCTCCAATGCCGGCAAGTCCAGCGCTCTCAATGCCATCACTGCCAACGGCAAACTGGCTCGCACCAGTAAAACACCCGGGCGTACCCGGCTGATCAACTTTTTCAGTCTGAACAAGCCAGATATGCATCTGGTGGATCTGCCCGGCTATGGTTATGCCAAAGTCTCCCGGGACATGAAAGATGACTGGCAGCAACACCTGGGTCATTACCTGAACGAACGCCGCTGTTTGCGGGGCCTGGTTCTGGTGATGGACATTCGCCATCCTCTCACCGATTTCGACCAGATGATGGTGGAATGGTGTGAACACAACCAACTACCGCTGATGATACTGGCCACAAAAGCCGACAAACTTAAGTTCGGGCAGGCCAAAAACAGCATAATCGGTATCAGCAACAAGCTGAAAGATTACCAGTGCGTGGAACACCTTATCATGTTTTCCGCCACATCAAAGCGCGGCGTGGACGAGTGCCGCGAAGCACTGACCAACTGGCTGGAAGCTCCGGAAATCGATCCAGCGCTCTGAGCCAGGACAGCACGGGAGCAGACCATGGAAAGCAGTGCAGCCACACCCGCCGAAAGCACAGAACAGATTGAAACTTGCCGGCGGGTGTTCGAGGTTCAGCAGCAAGCGTTTCGCCACAACCCCATGCCTGCCCTGGCAGAGCGCAAAGAAAACCTTGAGCGCCTGAAACAGGCGCTTCTGGCCAACCAGGAGCGCCTGGTTAATGCTATTGACCAGGATTTCAGCAGCCGCTCGAAAGACGAATCCCTGATTGCTGAAATCATGCCCGCCGTACAGGGTATCAATCATGCGCTTAAACATATTTCCGGCTGGATGAAGCCCTCCAGGCGGCCAGTGTCTATGCTGTTTCAGCCAGCCAGCAACCGGGTGCAATATCAGCCCAAGGGCGTGGTTGGCATCATCGTGCCCTGGAACTACCCGCTGTACCTGGCCGTCGGCCCACTGATCTCCGCTCTGGCCGCGGGTAATCGCTGCATGATCAAGATGTCGGAATTCACGCCAGCCACTTCAGCACTGTTCCGGGACATCATCCGAGACACCTTTTCAGAGGATCTGGTAGCGGTCATTACCGGCGAGGCCGATGTCGCCGCTGACTTCTCTGGAAAACCGTTTGACCACCTGCTGTTCACCGGCTCCACCAGTGTCGGCAAACTGGTCATGCGGGCGGCAGCGGAAAACCTGACCCCGGTAACCCTGGAACTGGGCGGGAAGTCACCGGCACTGATCTCGCCCGATATGCCGTTAACCGATGCAGCAACAAGAATCGCCTTCGGCAAGGCCCTGAATGCCGGCCAGACCTGCGTGGCACCGGATTACGTGCTCTGCCCCACCGAACAGATACCGGACTTTGTCACCGCCTTCCGCAAGGCCTTTACCCGGATGTACCCGAAACTCCGGGACAACACCGACTACACCGCCATCATCAATGACCGGCAATATCAGCGGCTGCAAAGCTACCTGGACGATGCCCGCACCCAGGGCGCGGAACTGGTAACCATCAATCCGGCCGATGAAAACCTGAGCGAAGGCACCCGCAAACTCCCCATGACGCTGGCACTGAACACCACACCGGACATGAAGGTGATGCAGGATGAAATATTCGGCCCCATCCTGCCCGTGGTCGGCTATCAGTCACTTGACGAGGCCATCAATTACATCAACGACCGGCCACGCCCACTGGCGCTGTACTTTTTCGGCTACGAAAAGCCCCAGCAGGACCATGTGCTCGAAAACACCCACTCTGGCGGGGTGTGCATCAACGACACACTGATGCATGTGGCGCAAGATGACCTGCCTTTCGGCGGTATAGGCGACTCCGGCATGGGGCATTATCACGGCAAGGAAGGGTTTCTGACGTTTTCACACCAGCGGGGCATTTTTGCCCGCCAGAAATTCAACAGTGGCCGGTTTGTCCACCCACCTCATGGCACCCTGATACACCGGCTGGTTTACAAGCTGTTTATTCGCTAGCGTGGCCGGCTTCAGCACCCGGGCCATTGCTGGTATCCTGAACGGCTTCGAAGACAGGAGCTACGCATGACCAAAGTTATTTACCCGGGCACGTTTGACCCGATCACCAACGGTCATACCGATCTGATCGAACGGGCAAGCCGGATGTTTGGTGAGATCGTTGTCGGGGTTGCCTATAACCCGAAAAAGAACCCGCTGTTGAACCTGGAAGAGCGCTGCGACCTGGTCCGCAAAGCCACTGCTCACATCCCAAATGTCAGCGTGACCGGCTTCAGCAACCTGTTGTCCCACTTCGTGCTGGAACAGAACGCCACCATCATTTTGCGTGGCCTGCGTGCGGTGTCTGATTTTGAATACGAATTCCAGCTTGCCGACATGAACCGCCGGCTTGCGCCGGGCATGGAAAGCGTATTCCTCACGCCCGCCAACCATCTGTCGTATATTTCATCGACACTGATCCGGGAAATTGCTTCTCTGGGTGGAGATATCAGCGAATTTGTTGATCCGGCCGTGACAGAGGCCCTGAAACGCAAGTTCCAGGACGCCTGAGCCACACCATTCAGAGCTACAACAGGGGTGGCAAGGGAAGTGCCACGCCGTTGATATCCAGAACCATTTCCTGCATCTGGCCGCGCATCACCAGGCGATCACCTTCCTGAACCAGCAATCCCTCTTTGACCAGTGGCGCTACCTGCATACGCAGCTCGGGGTAATTCTCGGCCAGTGCGACCGGCAGACTGAAGTTGAGCGAGCCGGTCAGACGCTGCATGATCATCAGCATCTCACTGCGTTCACTGTCTGAAAGACGGGGATGGGACAGCTCCAGGTTGCCCGTAACCTCACCTTCGGGCGTACTCAGACTCAGCTCCCGGATGCCGGCAGAGAAACCTGCGGCAACCAGGTTCTGAGCCGAATCGGTGATCCGCTGCATCAATTGCATTTGCTGTTCAAAAGCGGCCCGGGAATCGAGTTCATCCTGCATGGCCAGCGCCTGCATTTCCGTCATAGTAGAACTGAAATCGTTCCAGCCTGCCACATCCAGACCATCCAGGAACATGCTCAAACGGTGAGGGCCGTAAGAGGCGCCTTCCACCGTTACCGACTCAAGATCCAGAGTCACACCGGAATTCAGATCACGGCCTTCGTTATCGGCCTCACTGGAACTGGTCAGAGTAATACCATCGAAAACCACGGGCGGGGTTTGCGGGCTCTGCACAGACAGCTTGTCGAGAGTCATGGTGCCCGAGCCGGTCCAGACGTCGCCGCTCAACCAGGCCATTTCCTGCTCCAGCTCAACCCCACGGACAATCACATCGGCATCCGGGCCGGTCAGCGCCACTTCCGGCCAGACCATCAACAGATCCGCCTGCTTGCCCATATTGCCAACATCAATTCGGGCCAGCCCGCCACTGCTGCGGAACGTCTCACCAGTGTTCGGGTGAGAAATCTCCATCACCGGCGCATCCAGTTCAATGGTCGCAGAGCCCCAGACCCGGCTTTCCAGTGTCAGGCGGGGACTGTCTTCCGGAAACCAGTCGGCGCCTTCCGGTTGCCAGCCCTGACGGGGCCGGAACTCCATCAGGCTGCCGGTTATACCGTGGGTAATCGTCGCCAGGAATTCCACCTGACGGCTTTCGCCAGTGGCGGGATCCATAATCGTGAAGGTACCGGAAGTCTCTGCGCCCAACACGCCACGATCGTAGCTATCGGTTTTCAGTCGCACAAACGGTTGTGCCCGGTTCACCTCTTGCGTGGCCTGAAGCCACTGCTGCTCGGTCACATAGCCAACACCCCAGGGCGCGGCACCAGCCCCGATAACGACGGCCGCACCGGCGATCATCCATTTATTCAGTTTCAAGGTTCCATTCCCTTACAGTTGTCGTGACTCCGGACCCGCGGTTTTTTTCTGTCAGCCGGGATTGCCGGTCAGTTGTTCAAGCAGCATCAGCTGTGATGCGATGTGCTCTTCGCCTTCCTGCGGGTGATTCTGCAGGTAGCTGCCGTCAGGCTGCAATACCCAGGACTGGCAGTTATCCGCCAGGTAAGCATCCAGATCTTCCCGGAGCCGCGCAATCAATGCCGGGTCTTCAACCGGGAAGGCGGTTTCTATTCGTTTCAACAGATTCCGCTCCATGCCATCGGCACTGGAACAGTAGACTTGCGGGTCACCCTGGTTGCCGAAATAGTACACCCTGGTGTGTTCCAGGAAACGGCCGATGATAGAACGCACATGAATATTCTCTGACAACCCGTGCACCCCCGGGCGCAGGCAGCAAATACCACGAATAATCAGATCAATCTTCACTCCGGCCTGGGAAGCACGGTAAAGCGCCTTGATCATTTCCGACTCGGTCAGCGCATTGAACTTGATGATGATATGGCCTTTCTCGCCGTACCCGGCTTCCCGCTCAATCAGGTTGATCAGTTGTTGATGCAACGTGAAGGGTGCATGGAAAAGCTTTTTGATTTTCAGCGCCTTGCCCATTCCGGTCAGCTGCTGGAACAGCTTGTTGACATCATCACCGATGGATTCATCGCAGGTCATGAAGCTGTAATCGGTGTACAGCTTGGCATTACCCGCGTGGTAGTTACCGGTGCCCAGATGCACATAGCGACGCAGGCGCCCTTCTTCCCGGCGCACAATCAGGATCATCTTGGCGTGGGTTTTGTAGCCCACTACGCCATAAACCACAATCACACCGGCTTCCTGCAGGCGGCTGGCCAGTTCCAGGTTTTCCGCCTCGCTGAACCTGGCCCGCAACTCGATAACAGCGGTCACTTCCTTGCCCCGGCGGGCGGCATCGGCCAGCGCCTCCACAATCTCCGAATCGGCCCCGGTGCGGTAAAGGGTCTGGCGAATAGCCAGAACCTGTGGATCCTTGGCGGCCTGGCGCAACAAATCCACTACCGGACTGAAATTCTGATAGGGGTGCAACAACAGCAATGGTCGCTTGCGAATGGAATCAAACATGGATTCCTTGCTGCGGATCTGGCGCGGAATCGACGGTGAGAAGCCGGAATAGGTCAGATCCGGCCGGTTAACCAGATCCCCGACCGCCATCAGGCGGGTCAGATTCACCGGGCCATGTACTTTATACAGCTCCCGTTCGGTGAGACCGAATTCCCGAAGCAGAAAGTGCATCAGTTCGTCCGGACAGTTATCAGCCACCTCCAGACGCACGGCATCACCAAAACGCCGGCTCAGCAATTCGCCGCGCAAAGCTGACGCCAGGTCTTCCAGATCGTCTTCCAGTTCCAGGTCAGCATTACGGGTGAGGCGGAACTGGTAGCACCCCTTCACTTCCATTCCCGGGAACAGCTCGGCAGCATGGGCGTGGATCATCGAAGACAGGAAAACAAGATTCTCGCCACCCTCGCAGATCTCATCCGGCAAACGCACCAGGCGCGGCAGGGAGCGGGGCGCTGGCACGATCGCCATGCCGGTTTCCCGCCCGAAGGCATCCTTGCCATCGAGTTCAACAATAAAGTTCAGGCTCTTGTTCACCAGGCGCGGGAACGGATGTGACGGGTCCAGACCAATCGGGCTGACCACCGGCAGGATTTCATCTTCGAAATAGGACCGCACCCACTCAGCCTGAGCTTCGGTCCAGTCCCGACGCCGCACGAAGTGAATATTCTCCTGCTCCAGCTCCGGGATCAGTATGTTATTGATGATGTCGTATTGTTCACCGATATAGTCATGAGCAATCCGGCTAATCTCGGCCAGCACCTGGTCCGGCTGGATGCCATCTACGCCGACTTTTTCCCGCCCATACTTCAACTGTTCGCGCAGACCAGCAACCCGGATTTCGAAAAACTCGTCCATGTTGCTGCTGAAAATGCAGCAAAAGATCAACCGATTGATCAGCGGATGGGTCTTGTCCAGAGCCTGCTTCAATACCCGATAATTGAACTGAAGCTGGCTCAGCTCGCGGTTGAAGTAGTTTTCGGTGGCATCAATGTTGACCTCCTCACCCACCGGCGGGAACTCCACCGGGGCAGGAACACTTTGATCACCGGTCACCGTGCTTTTCGCATTGTTGCTTGTCATTGCCATCCTTTATTCGTTATTGATGCGGACGCACCGCCAATCATGCCTGTTGTCGCTGCTTCATCAGCCTCGCAGCACGCACGGCAAAGTAGGTCAGAATGCCATCGGCGCCAGCCCGGCGCATGGCCATCAGGCTTTCCATCATCACCGCATCGGCATCAAGCCAGCCGTTTTCGGCTGCCGCCATATGCATGGCGTATTCACCACTCACCTGATAAACAAAGGTAGGCACCTGAAGCTCTTTCTTCACCCGGTAGACGATATCCAGATAGGGCATGCCAGGCTTTATCATCACCATGTCGGCACCTTCGGCCAGATCCATGGCAACCTCGTGAATAGCTTCATCGCTGTTAGCCGGGTCCATCTGATACGTGGATTTGTCCGCCTTGCCCAGATTGGCCGCAGAACCCACCGCATCCCGGAACGGTCCGTAATAGCTGGAGGCATATTTGGCGGCATAAGCCAGAATGCGGGTATTCACATGGCCTGCCCCTTCCAGGGCCTCACGAATAGCCGCCACACGGCCATCCATCATGTCGGAAGGTGCCACCACATCGGCACCCGCCTCGGCATGGGAGACCGCCTGCCTGACCAGCGCTTCTACCGTTACATCGTTCAGAACATAACCCTGATCATCAATAATGCCGTCCTGACCATGAGTGGTGAACGGATCCAGCGCTACATCGGTAATCACACCCAGCTCCGGGTAAGCGGCTTTTAACGCCCGCACCGCCCGCTGGGCCAGCCCATCCGGATCCCAGGCACCGGAACCCGCCAGATCTTTCTTTTCCGCAGGCACAACCGGAAACAGGGCAAGCGCCGGGATACCCAACTGCACCAGTTCCGCGGCCTGCTCGACCAGAAGATCAACACTCAGACGCTCAACCCCCGGCATGGAAGGCACAGACTCACGCTGTTGCTCACCCTCCAGTACAAACACCGGATAAATCAGGTTATCCGCTGACAACTGGTTCTCACGGGTCAGGCGACGGGAGAAATCACTGGCTCGATTACGGCGCAGTCGAGTAGCGGGATAGGCGCGATTGGAGAGCGGCAGGCTCGGCTTGGTCACGAATTACCTCCTGAACATGGATAGCCTTGGAAATTGACATCATACACGCCGAGAGCGATCCGGACCGAGTCTGCCGTTGACCGATGACAATTGAATGACAAAAACCGGATACCTCCCGAAGGTGGCGCCCGGCTTTTCTGATAGTGGAACGCTGTCAGATAGAGCGGTTATTGAACCCCGCATCCACCGGACGCGGTGCGCCGGGGCGGAAGCCGGTATCCAGCTCCTCAATTTTACCGCCGCTCTGAAGGAAAGCCTCTATGTCTGCCTGCAACTGGGCTCTTACCCGTGCACGACCTGCAATAGAGTGGTTGTCATCAATATCCAGACCCCAGTTTCCGGACCGTTCCAGACTGCTGTCGTCGAATTCGCCCATGGCGCCCTCCTGTCAACGAAGCCCTCAATGGCCTAGTTATAATCCGGTTTTCGTGACCGCGCTATTTCCCGACAATGATTATTTTGTAACTTTTTGTAACCATACATAACTTGTTGATTTCATGACTCATGGCAAAGCCCTGGCGACACAAAACCATTGACACCAACCCCGAATACGAATTCACTGAAGACATCAAGGAACGCCTGAAAACACCTCGCGACCACACAGTAAAAACAACAATAACGCAACCAGGAGCCAATCATGTCTGACCGCAAAGGCGCCAATCAGCAAGCCGGCGCAGAACAGCCCCCGGAAACCGACTACCTGGCCACCACCCACGAAGTCATCAACCAGCCTGTGCCGCTGGAAAACTACAACCTTTTCGAACAGGACACCGCTTTACAGGAAGCGGTGTTGCGGGAAGGAGCCGGACATGCTAGGGAAAGCCTGAGCCGGTTCGGCGCCTGGGCCGGCAAGGCCGAAACCATCGAACTGGGCCACCAGGCCAACGCCAACAAGCCCACCTTCCGCACCCATGACCGCTACGGCCACAGGATTGACGAAGTCAGCTTCCACCCGGCCTATCACGAACTGATGCGCGTCGCTCTGGAAAACGGCCTGCACAGCTCGCCGTGGGCCAACCCCTGCAAAGGTGCCCACGTTGCGCGCGCGGCCAGGTACTACCTGCACTGCCAGGTTGAGGCTTCCCACGGCTGCCCCATCACCATGACCTTCGCCGCCCTGCCGTCCCTGCGCAACCAGCCGGATCTGGCCGAAAAGTGGCAAGGCAAAATCCTGGCCGATGAATACGATGGGCGTAACGTTCCGGACAGCGAAAAGCGCTCGGTAACCATCGGCATGGCCATGACCGAAAAACAGGGCGGCAGCGACGTCCGCGCCAACACCACCCGCGCCCAACCGATTGGCCAGCAAGGCCCGGGACAGGTCTACGAACTGGTCGGCCACAAATGGTTCGTCTCCGCCCCCATGTGCGATGCATTCCTCGTGCTGGCCCAGACCGATGCCGGCCTGTCCTGCTTCCTGATGCCCCGATGGCGCCCGGACGGCAGCAAAAACCCCTGGCAGATCCAGCAGCTGAAAAACAAAATGGGCAACGTCGCCAACGCCTCCAGCGAAGTCGAACTGCGCGGCGCCCTGGCCTGGATGGTCGGTGAAGAAGGGCGTGGCGTGCGCACCATCATCGAAATGGTGGCCATGACCCGATTCGACTGCATGATCGGCAGCTCCGCCGGCATGCGCCAGGCCTTCGCCCAGGCCAGCCACCACTGCCACCAACGCAGCGCCTTCGGCGCCAAACTCAGCGACCAGCCCCTGATGCAGAACGTACTGGCCGACCTGGCCATCGAAAGCGAAGCTGCCATGGCCTACACCCTGCGAGTCGCCCGTGCCCTCGATAACCAGGACAACGAACACGAAAAACTGCTGGCCCGCCTGGCCACTCCCGTTGGCAAATACTGGATCTGCAAACGCACCGCCAACCACGCCTACGAAGCCATGGAATGCATAGGCGGCAGCGGTGTGATGGAAGACTGCATCATGCCCCGGCTATTCCGCGAATCCCCGGTCAACGCCATCTGGGAAGGCAGCGGCAACGTCCAGTGCCTGGACACCCTCCGCGCCATCGAAAAACAACCCGAAACCCTAGACGCCTTCTTCAAGGAAGCCGCCCAAGCCCATGGCGCCGACCGCCGCTTCGACCAGTTCCTGGCACAGCTAAAACAAGACTTTACCGACCTCAGCGACGTCCAGTACCGCGCCCGCAACCTCGTCGACCGTCTGGCCCTGGCCCTGCAAGCCTCCCTGCTGCTGCGCCACAGCGACCCAACCGTCGCCGACGCCTTCTGCGCCACCCGCCTGCAGAACCACGGAGGCCTGAACTACGGCAACCTGCCTGCCGGCACCAACGCGGAGGCCATTATCAAACGGGCAACGCCTGTAGTAGGCTAACGCCCCACCAAGTGAGTTGCTCCCAAATCCTGATCATGCGGATGCCCACTGTAAGCTTTACGAACCGGCGGGGGATGGCTTTCCAAAAATTTTGCGAAGCCATGGATGGCGAAGCAGAAGCGACCCATGGACGGGTTCAAGCGTTTTTTGGAAAGCCATCCCCCGGCGGTTCCCGCACCAAGCTCGGAACAAAAGATGTCAGAAGCATTAAGAAAACTGTTAGCCCAAAACAACACCCCGGAACAGCCAACCATCACCCCGAGCGTAGGCCTGCTCACCCTGCACTTCCAGCTGTACGCCTGCGACGACCTCAAAGCCAAACGCAAAGTCTTCACCGCCCTCAAAGCCACCTGGGGCAAAGAACCCGACCTGGCCGTCGCCGAAACCGCCGACCACGAAGCCCTCGACTGCGCCACCTGGACCATCGCCGCCCTCGGCGCCTCCCCGCAGCAAATCACCCAGCGCCTCGACCAGATCGAAAAAGACATCCAGGCCCGCATCGACGCCGCCATCCTCGACGTCCACCGCGAAATACTCTGAACCATCGGCCCCTCGGCGCCTGTATCCCGGGGGGCATAGCGTCATGCCTGCTCAACCCTTATACTACGCCCCCTCGGAGAAACGACGCTCCGCAGGCCGCTAGTGTCCCGGGCAACGCCCGGCCCCGTCCGCAGGGTTCCCGGAACCAACCCATCGGACAACCACTGAACGTGTGTGGTGCTATGACCGGAAAGAAAAAATCCGCTCAGGCCTCCATCGAGGCAATGTATCGCGTCTTCACGGTGCCTGAAGCACCGGACTCGACCCTGAGCCGCATTGACCAGAACATCTCCCGTAACCTCACCGGCTTCCTGCAGGAGCATATCGTTGCGGTTGAACGAGACCTGTCTGAGGTGGAGAAAAACTTTTCCGACTCCACCATTCCGGAAAAGCCCGTGTTTGTCTCCGAACAGACCCAGTTCCTGCTCGACAAACTGGTGGCCAACTCCGTACACACAGCATCACCGGCATTCATTGGCCACATGACCTCGGCATTGCCCTACTTCATGCTGCCGCTGTCGAAAATCATGATTGCCCTGAACCAGAACCTGGTCAAAATTGAAACCTCCAAGGCCTTCACGCCCCTGGAGCGGCAGGTTCTGGGCATGATCCACCGCCTGGTGTATCAACAGGACGGCGCCTTTTATCGCAAGTGGATGCACGACCCCAGCCATGCCCTGGGCGCCATCTGTTCCGGTGGCACCGTCGCCAACCTCACCGCCCTCTGGGTCGCCCGCAACCGCGCCTTCCCCGCCGAAGGCAGCTTCCGCGGCCTGCACCAGGAAGGGCTGTTCCGGGCTTTGAAATACTACGGCTGCGAAGGCGCCGCCATCCTGGTTTCCGATCGCGGCCACTACTCCCTGCGCAAGGCTGCAGACGTACTGGGCCTCGGCCGTGACGCTCTGGTCCCGATAGAAACCGACGACGAGAACCGGATACAGATCGACGCCCTGCGCGACAAATGCCTGGAACTGCAGAAACAGAAAATCAAAGTCATGGCCATTTGCGGCGTAGCCGGCACCACCGAAACCGGCAACGTCGACCCCCTGGACGCAATGTCTGACATCGCCCGGGAATTCGGTGCCCACTTCCACGTGGATGCCGCCTGGGGTGGCCCGACCCTGTTCTCCAGAAAGCACCAGCACCTGCTCAGAGGCATCGAACAGGCCGATTCCGTCACCTTTGACGCCCACAAACAGCTCTACGTCCCCATGGGCGTCGGCCTGGTAGTGTTCAAAACCCCCGGCCTGGCCAGCGCCGTGGAACACCATGCCCAGTACATCATCCGCAAGGGCTCCAAGGACCTGGGCAGCACCACCCTAGAAGGCTCACGGCCCGGCATGTCCATGCTGATTCACTCCGGCCTGAAAATCATCGGCCGCGAAGGCTACGAAATCCTGATCGACGAAGGCATCGAAAAAGCCAGAACCTTCGCCGACATGATCAACGAAGACCGGGACTTCGAACTGATCACCAAACCGGAACTGAACATCCTCACCTACCGCTACTGCCCGGCTATAGTGCAACAGGCCCTGACCGTCGCCGACAAGCGCCAGGCTGAACGACTCAACACCAGCCTCAACCGGATATCCAAGTACCTCCAGAAAACCCAGCGTGAACGGGGCAAAGCCTTCGTCTCACGAACCCGGCTGGAACCGGCCCGCTACCAACACTTCCCGTGCATCGTCTTCCGCGTGGTGCTGGCCAACCCACTGACCACGCCGGATATCCTGACCGACATACTCGACGAACAGAAAGAACTGGCACAGGAAAGCGGCATCGCCGAGGAAATGGAGATTGTGAAACAGATGGCAGATACGGTGCTTGAGAAGCAGCGGGAAGGCTCGGAAGGTTAAGGGCGTTAACGCCGAGCGTTAAACGTCCGGGGGCAGGAATGCCTTTCCAAAAATTTGTGGAGCCAGGGATGGCGGAACACAAGCGCCACAGGGATGTGCCGAAGGAGCGCTTTTTGGAAAGGCATTCCTGCTCCCGGACCGGCACATACTCAAAATCCTGTTAAACCTGATCAAACCTCAATAAAGCGCTTCCTCATCATCCAGCACCTCGTGCAGGATCTCCAGAAACATCTTGTCCGCCTCACTCCAGTTCTCCGGAATCCGGATCGTGGTATTGGCACTGATCTCACGGGCGACCAGCTCATCAGCATTGGGCTCACCCCGATACTTACGGGCAATCTCCATAGACTTCACCGCAATGGTCGGCTCACTCATCACCTTCTTGATGAACACCCGCAACTCTTCAATCATCTTGGCCTGGCGACTTTCGTTGGATGTACCCATTCCCTACTCCTGAAATTGCATGTCCGCAGGGCCAGCAGGCCCCGTGCTATTTTCCATAGTATGGCCAAACTGTAAAAAACTCACCAGCCCCGCCACTTAACTGACAAACAATCCCCGAAGGGTAAAGAACAGCACCGCTGCCATCAGGCCAGACGCAGGCACAGTAATAATCCAGGCTGCCGCAATTTTCACCAGATGGGAACGCTTGACCATTTCTTCCCGGTAAATCTTCTTCAAACGCTTACGCTCGGACTTGGCCAGCGGCACCTGCTGCTTGTCCTTCTTGGCCTGCTGGAGCAGGTTCTCCATTTCTTCCACCGAGGCATTGCGAAAATCCTCCAGGAAAGGCCGCAGGCGCTCCTGCTCAGCCGGCTCGTGCTGATCAATAATCTTGTGCAACTGAAAGGCATAGTTTCTCTTCAGGTACTCCCGCAGGAAACCAACACCGAATACACCACCGATGGCGATATGGGTCGAGCTGACCGGCAGCCCCAACTGCGAGGCCAGAATCACCGTCAGCGCTGCCGACAGGGCGATACAGAAAGCCCGGGTCTTGTCCAGCTCGGTGATCTCCGTGCCTACGGTCTTGATCAGCCTGGGGCCGAACAGCATCAGGCCCACGGCCAGGCCCAGAGCGCCGATCATCATGACCCAGAGCGGAATGCTGGCAGACGTCACCACGCCACCGCCGGCCTGAATGGCATCGTTGATCGCCGCCAGTGGGCCGATGGCGTTCGCCACATCGTTGGCACCGTGAGCAAAACTGAGCAAAGCGGCGGCAAAAATCAGCGGCCAGGTAAACAACTCGCTGACACCCCCGGGGGTGTTTTCCATGGTCGCGGCCCGACGACCGACCAATGTCCGCATGACGAAAAACACGACTGCCGCTGCAATCAAACCAATCAGTGAGGCCTGCAGGAAATCCACCTGCACAATTTTCTTGACGCCCTTGATCATCAGGTAGGTGGCGAAAGCCCAGGCCATCAACGCCACCAGCAACGGCACAAAACGACGGGCGGAATCGATCAGGTTTGGACGATACAACACGGTCTTTTTAACGAGGTACAAAAACAGGGCCGCAAGCAACCCGCCCAGAGCCGGCGAAATTACCCAACTGGCGACAATTTTGCTCATTACCGCCCAATCAGCGATTGCCCAGCCTCCGGCTGCGATACCGGCACCCAGCACACCACCGACAATAGAATGGGTAGTCGACACCGGAGCGCCCATCCACGTAGCCAGATTGAGCCACAGAGCACCTGCCAGCAACGCTGCTGTCATCAGCCAGACAAACGCTCTGGGGTCATCCAGCGTCGTGGGATCAATGATGCCGCCCTTGATGGTGGACACCACATCGCCACCGGCGATGATGGCACCGCCAGCCTCGAAAACAGCCGCCAGCACCACCGCGGCACCCAGAGAGAGCGCACCAGAGCCAACAGCCGGACCCACGTTGTTGGCGACATCGTTGGCACCGATGTTAATGGCCATATAACCGCCAATAACGGCAGCGGCCATCAACAACATGTTATTGGGCAGGCCCTGACTGAATGAACCGACAACCAGCCAGACGCCAAGCAGGAAAAGCAGACTGAAGCCGACTCTGTATCGTTCTGTAGAGGGACTGCTGAGGAGAGTGTCCAGAAAACCTGAGCTGCGGGCCATACCAGTGGGTCTCTTTGTGTTCAGATAGAATTGGGGCAATTCAAGGCCCCGAACTATAATTTTTTTGCCACAAAATTGAAACACAACGGCAACAATAGCGCGTCTTGAGCAACAGGATGACCGGGGTTATGATCTGCAGCAACCTGAAACCATCCAACCTTAAAACACAGGTCGACACCATGGCTGCAATCCGCATTCTGACAGGCAGCGTTTACGGCGGCGCGCTAATGACCGCACGCGAGATCAAAAAGACACTGGAAGCCGAAGGCCACAACGTAGTGGTTCTGGAGCATCCGGAACTAGTGGACATTACGGACAACGACGACGCGCTGCTGGTGTGCACCTCCACCACAGGCGATGGTGAGATTCCCGCCAACCTGCTGCCTTTCTACGTCGATCTGCGAGACCAGTTGCCGCAGCAGCCGGGGCGCCCGTTCGGGATTGTTGTGCTGGGCGACAGCTCCTACGGGGATACTTTCTGCGGCGCTGGCGACCTGATGGAAGAGGCACTATTGGAAACGGCTGCGAGAAAGGTGGGCGAAACGCTGAAAATCGATGCCCTGGAAACCATGGAGCCAGAGGCCGAAGCCGCGCCATGGGCCAAAACCTGGGCGGCCAGCCTCTGATCAGCGTTCGCGGATCAGGGCTTCCTGGGTTGTAGACGCCACCAGGCGCCCATCCCGGGTAAAAAAGTTGCCACGATTGAACCCACGGCCGCCGCCAGCGCTCGGGCTGTCTTTGTCGTAAAGCAGCCACTCGTCCATGCGAAAATTGCGATGGAACCAGATGGCATGGTCCAGACTTGCCACCTGCATGTTGCGACTCAGAAAGCTGCGACCATGGGGCGCCAGAGAGGTGCCCAGAAAGGTGAAATCCGAGGCGTAGGTCAACAGGCACCGATGCAACACCGGGTCATCGGGCAATGGCCCCTGGGCACGGAACCAGTTCTGGCGATGCGGAGGCTGTTTTTCAGGCTTGAACGGATTACCCGGGTCCACCGGGCGGATCTCGATGGGCCGGTCCCGGGTCATCATTTCCCGCAATTTTTCCGGCGCCTGCTCCGCCAGTAACTCACCCCATTCCTGTTCGGACTTCAGGTTTTCCGGGTCTGTTGTGCCCGGCATCTCGAGCTGATGTTCAAAACCCTGTTCATCCGCCTGGAACGACATTGAGCCGGTCAGTATTTCCTTGCCATCCTGGCGGGCAATCACCCGGCGCACGGAGAACGTACCGCCGTCCCGCACCCGCTGGACTTCATAATCAATCGGCATGCTGTGGTTGCCCGGGCGCAGGAAATAGGCATGCAGAGAATGGCAAAGCCGCCCTTCCACGGTGCGACTGGCCGCCATCAGGGCCTGGCCAAGCACCTGCCCACCGAACACGTGGGGAAACCCCAGATCCTCACTATCCCCCTGAAAATGGTCGTCACCGATCGGGGAAAGATCCAGCAATTCCACCAGTTTTCGTGTTACTTCCAGCATGCCTGCTCCTATCGCTTTCTGAATGGGCCTGTCACCAGCCCTTAGCTTACGAACGGCTTTCTACCTCAGCCAAAGGTATTTGGCAATGATGGAGACAGAAACCGGAAGGTCATTGCGGGTGAATGGGCGGCACTTCCCGAGACAGTTTCTGCTTTTCCATTACATATTGTCCGGTCACCGCAAACCCAAGGATCTCGTCCGCAGGAGATCGAAAGACAGCCTTCACGCTTGAGCCGTCCCGTTCAACCTGCCAGCGGCCTTCGGCATGCCTCGGCGGCGGACACACTGCCGTCGGGCAGCAGGGCGTCTTGATCATTACCGGCATGGTGCCGTAGCGCACTTCGGTGCGCTCTCCGGCCAGCGTTTTTGCAAGCACCCGGGCGCAGGCCGTCAACGGCAGAACATACATCAGCACGTGGCCGTCCACTTCGGCGCAATCCCCCAGCGCGTAAACATCCGGCGCTGACGTTTCCAGTGTTCGGTTAACCCGGATACCACGGTTCGTATCGATACCCGCCGCTTGTGCTATTTCGGTTCCCGGGCGCAGGCCGACAGCGGAAATCACCAGGTCCGCATCGACTGTATCGCTGTTGGCCAGAGTCAGTCGAACGCCCTCACCCTGTTGATCAACCCGGTCCACTACCGTACCCAGATGAAAGTTCACACCCAGTGCTGCCAGCTCGGACTGAACCGCATCAGCGGCTGCCTCGGGCAACAGGCCCGGAATGATCGTGGTATCCGGCGCAATCACGTCAACGTCATAACCACCGTTACGCAGATCATTGGCAAACTCGCAGCCGATCAGGCCAGCGCCCATAATCGCCACCCGGTGACCGCCCGCCAAAGCCTTGCGGAAGGCCCGATAATCCATCAGATTATTGATGGAATAAACCCAGTCCAGGCCATTTCCGGCCAGCTCCAGATGCACCACATCAGCACCCCAGGCCAGCACCAGCTTGCTGTAAGCCAGGCGTTCGTCGCCGAGAATCAATTCGTGGTCATCAATATTGATACCGGTCACCCGGGCAAAAGTGCGGATGTCCACCGACAGCTGTTCTGCCATGGCTTCGGTATTGGCCTGAGCCAGACCATCCGCATCCTTGCCTTTGGTGAAGCCTGTCGACAGCATGGGTTTGGAATAACTGACACCGTCGTCGGCCGTTACCATCACAATTGGTGTTTCCGCGTCCTGCTTGCGGAATTCCCGCACCAGCGAATAGCCGGACAGCCCGGTACCGACCACTACAATGGGAGCCTGTTCGGCCATTAACTTTCTCCGCGTGTCAGTCGATTTCCATCATTTCAAAGTCTTCCTTGCCCACGCCACAGTTCGGACATTCCCAGTCATCCGGTACGTCTTCCCATTTGGTACCCGGTTCGATGCCGTCTTCCGGCCAGCCTTCAGATTCATCGTAAATAAACCCACACACCATGCACTGCCATTTTTTCATGCTGAATACCTCCTGGCATTTTTGCGATCTTCTGGTCTTTACTAAAGTTATCCTGCCAATAGCCACAAGTACAGACAACCGACAGGACCGCCCCCCTCCCTTCAGCAGCTACACTCCGGTATAATCGACCGTTTTACGACAGGACCGAGCGTTATGACCGACACCGTCGCTGAAATGAACCAGGTCATGGCTGATGCTGACTGCCTGGTCAACGAGCAGCAGGTAGACAAAGCCATCAACACCATGGCGCAGGCCATCACTGACCGCCTGCAAGACAGCAACCCGTTGCTGTTCTGTGTCATGAACGGCGGGCTGATCCTCACCGGCCAGCTGCTGACCCGGCTGAGATTCCCGGTCCAGGCCGAATACCTGCACGCCACCCGCTACCGACAGGAAACCACCGGCGGCATCCTCGAGTGGAAGCTACGTCCGGAAGCCGACATTCAGGACCGAACGGTGCTGATTGTCGACGACATTCTTGATGAAGGTACGACACTGTGCGCCATTGCGGATTACTGTCTGACTCATGGCGCAAAAGAAGTGCTCACCGCGGTGCTGGTCGACAAGCAACACGACCGCAAGGCCAAGCCTGACCTCAAGGCGGACTTTACCGGCATGTATGTGGAAGACCGGTTCCTGTTCGGCTACGGCATGGATTACAAAGGTTACTGGCGTAACGCGCCCGGCATCTATGCTGTCAAAGGACTCTGACCGGCCCGACAGCCTGACCATCCCTGCTACCCGCTGGTACCGTTCTCTGGCCGCCGCCGGGTTGCGTCGCCCGGAGGTTCACGGGCCAGCGCGCTATTGGTTGCAGATACAGGGCTCTTTTACCCAGGCACTGAAGCAACAGTGCCTGCAACACTTTCAGGTGGAAGTGTGCCGGGAAGGCTTTATGCGCCCCTCGGAGGAAGAAGCCCGAACCCTGAAACTGGCCAACCGACAACTGGCCTGGATCCGGGAAGTCCGGCTTTTGGGCGACCAGACACCCTGGGTGCTGGCACGCACGGTGATTCCGCTGGACTGCCTGGAAGGGAAAGGCCGACAACTGCGGCATCTGGGCAACAAACCCCTGGGTGCCTTCCTGTTCAGCAGCCCGGAATGGCGCCGTGGCGCTATCGAAACCGGCGTTTGCCAACCCCGGCATGCCAGACAACCACTGCTCGCCCGCCGCTCCCGATTTTATCGCGGCCAGAATGCCCTGATGGTCTGTGAATATCTTCTTCCTGAGCTGTACCAGTAACCGCCGGCTTTCACCATAACTGCTGCACTGGCTATAATCGGCTCTGCTTCAAGCTTCCGACCCATGGATGAAAACGCTCATGCTGCAGAACGCCATGCCAGATCATGTCCGCAACCGTCTGATCGATTATGCCCGATTACTGCGCATTGACCGGCCCATCGGCAGCCTGCTGCTGCTCTGGCCCACCTGGTGGTCACTCTGGCTGGCCGCGGGGGGCATGCCTTCCATAGCCAACATCGTTATTTTCACTCTGGGCGTGTTCTTCATGCGCGCCGCCGGCTGCGCCATCAACGACTTCGCCGATCGCGACTGGGACAGGCACGTCGAACGCACCAAAGACCGGCCCCTGACCACCGGCCGCATCCAGGCCTGGGAGGCCGTCGCCCTGTTTGCCGGCCTGTGCCTGGTGTCATTTCTCATGGTGGTCTTTTTTACCAACACCCTGACCCTCTACCTGTCGTTCGGTGGTGCACTGCTGGCGTTTATTTATCCGTTCATGAAGCGCTACACTCACCTTCCGCAATTATTTCTGGGAGCAGCCTTCTCCTGGGCAATCCCCATGGCCTGGGCTGCAGAGGCGGGCGAGCTGAGCCAACTGACCTGGCTGCTGTTTACCGCCAACGTGCTCTGGACGGTAACCTACGACACCCTTTACGCCATGGTCGACAGGGACGACGACCTGAAAGTCGGCATCAAATCCACCGCTATCCTGTTCGGCGATGCCGACCGTGTCATTATCGGGGTTCTGCAGGCTCTGGTGGTGCTGGTACTGATCCTGACGGGTAACCAGGCCGAACTCGGCAATTTTTACTACCTCGGCGTGGCCGTGATGGCCACCCTGTTTGTCTATCATCAGCATCTGGCCCGCTACCGGGCCCGCAAGGACTGCTTCAAAGCGTTCCTTAATAACAATTGGGCAGGCTTTGCGGTATTTGCCGGGCTGGCTCTGGACGTCATGCTCTGACCCGCCAAATGTGTCATATACTTGTAACACATTCGCGTTGTAATGAGCCGGCAACAAAACAGGGAGTGAGTTTCGCGCTCCCGCATGTCTGACACAGGTTGAAGCTCATGACTGGAAAAACTGTCCTGATTGTTGATGATGAGGCTGCAATCCGCGAAATGATCGCGGTCGCCCTGGAAATGGCAGATTACGACTACCTTGAAGCCGCAGATGCTCGCGAAGCCCATGCCCTGATCGTCGACAAACAGCCGGACCTGATCCTTCTGGATTGGATGCTGCCCGGCACCAGTGGCGTGGAACTGGCCCGTCGCCTTAAAAAGGATGAAACCACTGCGGACATCCCGATTATCATGCTCACCGCGAAAGTCGAGGAAGACAACAAGATCCGAGGCCTGGAAGTGGGGGCAGACGATTACATCACCAAACCCTTCAGCCCCCGGGAACTGGTGGCACGTCTGAAAGCCGTACTGCGCCGCACTACTCCGCCAGGCGTGGACAGCCCGATTGAAGTAGAAGGCCTGACCCTCGACCCGATCGGACACCGGGTGTTCACCGGCAGCGGCGAAGTGAGCATAGGCCCCACTGAATACCGACTGCTACAGTTTTTCATGACCCACCAGGAGCGCGTATACACCCGCTCACAGCTACTGGACCAGGTCTGGGGCGGCAATGTTTACGTCGAGGAGCGCACGGTAGACGTCCACATCCGCCGACTTCGCAAGGCGCTGGGAGAACAGTACGATCATCTGATCCAGACCGTGCGTGGCGCCGGCTACCGTTTTTCCACCAAAGTCGCCTGATCACTCCGGCTTACTCGCATCAGCGCCGGACACAAAAAAAGGCAGAATTTGATGCAACATAACTGGTCACGATATTTACGTGTGATTATCGCCGGCCTGGCCGGTACGACCCTGACAGGGCTGATCTTCGGTTACCCGTTGCTCGGCCTGCTGACAGGTCTGGTGGCTTATCTGGCCTGGACCCTGGTCCAGAGCCGACGCCTGTATTACTGGCTTGCCAACCCGGGCATATCTGATGAGCCACCCCGAAGCGCCGGTCTTTGGGGTGACATCTTCGACAAACTGCACAAGCTGCACCGAAGCCACCTGCTGACCGAAGATCAGCTCAGGGCCCGGATCAATCGCGTGCAGGAATCCACCAATGCCATGCGCGACGGTGTCATCATGACCGATGCCCAGGGAATAATGGAGTGGTGGAACGGTTCAGCCGAACAGCTGCTCGGGTTCAAACGCAGCACCGACCAGGGCCAGTACATCCACAACCTGATCCGCACACCCACCTTTAAAGCCTACTTTGACGCCCGGGATTATCGGGAACCCCTGGAACTCAACTCCCCGGCCCGGCCACACATCCGGCTGCAGATGCAGATCAGCCTGTTCGGCGATGACGACCGGCTGGTCGTTGCCAAAGATGTCACCCGCCTGTACCAGCTTGAACAGATGCGACGCGACTTCGTCGGCAATGTATCCCACGAAATGCGAACGCCACTGACGGTCATCAGTGGCTACCTGGAAACGCTCGTGGACCACTCCGACGAGCTACCCCAGAAATGGCGCCGGGCCATCAACACCATGGCCGAGCAATCATCGCGGATGGAAGCACTGATTACCGACCTGATACTGCTATCGCGCATTGAAACCGGGGAACACACCGCTGACAACACACTCACCGATCCTGACGCGCTCACCCGGCAGATCTGCCAGGACGCGCAGGCCCTGAGTGGCGACAAACAACACGACATCAGTTTCGAGATCGGGGACCAGCGCCTGCTGAAAGGCGACGAAAGCCAGCTCAGAAGTGCCTTTTCAAACCTGATATTCAATGCGGTGAAATACACTCCGGCCGGTGGCAGGATCAAGGTGCAGTGGAGCACCAACCAGGAAGGTGCGCACCTGTCGGTGAAAGACAGCGGCATCGGCATTGATCCGGTACACATACCTCGCCTGACCGAACGTTTCTACCGGGCCGACCCGAGCCGCCATAAGGATACCGGCGGCACCGGCCTGGGCCTGGCTATCGTCAAGCATGTGCTGATCAACCACGATGGCAACCTGGAGATTCGCAGCAAACCGGGCGAGGGCAGCGAATTTATCTGCCATTTCCCCAAAGAGCGGCTGGTAGAACGGCTTCCGGAGCCACAGACCGAAGCCTGAACAACCTCAGCGGTTGCCGGCCCGGAAAGTGGCGATAAATCGGGACAGGTCTTCCATCTTCTTCGGATCGTCATCCACAAAGCGGATGGTGACGCTGACAAAGTCACTGTCCTGGCGTCGGTCCACCGCCTGCAACTGATGCACATAGCCATTAAGGCGGGCCATCTGATCGTTCCCGATTTCGATATCCACCACGGCTTGATCAAGAATGCCCGGAAACACCTGATCCCGCTTGGCAATAACCCGAACCTCTGTGAGGTTAATATCCTTCACCACAGACTTGAGCGTGCTCTCCGCGAAGCGCACCTGGGCCACACTCATCGAACCTTTCGCCGTGCTTCTTTTCACCGGTGCCGGGGCAGGAGCGGGGGCCGGGGACGCCGCCAGCAACGGGTTATCGTCTGCCGCCGCCTGCTCCGGTTTCACACGGGGAGCCGGAGTTTCACGCTTTTGCGTCAGCAAGCTCGCGGATTCCTTGAAAGCATCCGCCGGACCGTCCATGGATTTACCGCTGCGATCCATGGTTTCTTTCAGCCGCCGGCCCATTACCTTGATAATCTTCTTGCTCAGGCCTTCCGGGCTGAACGGCTTGCCCAGATACTCCGACACGCCTTCTTTTACCGCCTCGACCACATGATCCTTGTCACCACGACTGGTAATCATGATAAACGGCACTTTTTCGTAGTGAGGCTGCTGGCGCATCCATTGCAGCAATTCCAGCCCGGACATCTCGGGCATTTCCCAGTCGCAAAGCACCAGATCAAAGGTTGTTCTGGACATCAGAGACTGCGCACGGCGGCCGTTCTGGGCATCGGTAGTTTCAATAACCGGAAAACGCTGACGAATCGTTCGCTTCACCAGATCCCGTACAAAGCTGGCATCGTCCACCACCAGCGCTTTCAGAGTTGCCATAAAAATTCCACTCCGGGCTTAGTAATATGGCCCCAACTATAGAACATTCCGGCCGATTCGTTGGAACCATTTCGACCAAAAGACGACAAAGAGGCCCGGGTGGTACATCCCGGCCACGAAAACGCGCTACCATGGCGCAACCCGGTTTTCATTCCATCACGTGAGGTGATCTGTGGTTCACTCAATGACGCGCAAAACCTTCCGTCGCGCCTTCTCTGCTGCCTGTCTGAGCACCCTTTTCCTGGTTACCCAGGCGCAGGCGCAGACAGAAAGCACCATGAGCGAGGCGGATTTCGCTCAATGCAAACAGCGGCTTCAGGACAGGGCGATCAGTACCGGTGTCAGTGAATCCGTTGCCAGCAAGGTCATGGCCGAAGCCAGCTATCTGGAACGGGTCATCGAGCTGGACCGTAGGCAACCAGAGTTCACTACAACCTTTGCCGATTACCTGAACCGTCGCGTGAATGACAACCGCATTGAAAAAGG